>FWPV01000355.1_pt1 | contig 149767 bp, 147 predicted proteins | sample 2228371 | NCBI WGS metagenome assembly FWPV01 (sample SAMEA103939776, study PRJEB20133) | metagenome
TTTGAAAGTACTGTTGTTATAGCTGCTGTAAGTGTTGTCTTGCCGTGGTCAACGTGACCAATTGTCCCTATGTTTACATGGGGTTTGGTCCTTTCGAATTTTGCTTTTCCCATTTTACTTCTCCTCCTCCAAGTTTCAAAATTGTGAGTCAAATGTATAGACAGTCTGAAACTCTCTGTACAACAACTCAAAATTGTATATATATTCGGGATATTCGCTAGCGACTGGCTGGTCGCTTGATAATATCACCGTAGAGTTCCAGCAAACTCACCCGTGTGTGTCTTTTAAAAAGATGGAGCTCACGAGCGGGCTCGAACCGCCGAACCTCTTCCTTACCAAGGAAGTGCTCTACCTGCTGAGCTACGTGAGCATGTTTCTTTAATGGAGCGGGCAACGGGAATCGAACCCGCATAGCCAGCTTGGGAAGCTGGTATTCTACCACTGAACTATGCCCGCAAATGGTGGAGAGAGATGGATTCGAACCATCGAAGTCTGAGACAACAGATTTACAGTCTGCCCCCTTTGGCCGCTCGGGAACCTCTCCGTACAATATGGTATTATAATGCTTATCGTTGACTTTGTCAATATGGTTGAGACTTTGTGCCACGTCGAATTTATTGACATATTTGGATGAATCATAGAGTAATACGTTTTGCGAAATATCCTTTGCACTATCCATTCAAATTTCGCAAAAAGTTTCCTTGATGTTATTGAATTCACACTATACCCAATGTGAATACTTATGTGCGTTCAATATACGTTTTGCGTTTATGTATATTTTCTGTTTTACACTATCTGATTATGTATTATCAGTAAGTATACTTGATTTTATGAATAAAATGTTGACATTTTGCAAATATTTACATAGAATGATATTGTTAAATCAAGAGTAAGAAGAGGAAATTTTATGTTTGAGTGTGTTCATAACTAGATAATTGAATCTAGGATCGGAAGGGAACCTATAAACAATAGGTCTAATTTTGCTTCCCTTTTGATATATTGAACACGGAACCAATTGTATACTTTTGTACAGTACCGTGCTTTTGCACGGTTTTTATTTTATAAAGAAGCATTGCTTCTATATAAAATAAAAATACTTGATTTAACTGCCCGTGCCGGCATTTCCAATTGCATTGGAAAAGGCCCATGGGGTTTCAATAACTGTATTGTATTGGATATGAGGTTGTGATTGGACGTGGTCTGATTGCAGCCTTTTTATTATGACTAGGAGGTATATAAATTGAATTTAACAGCAATAAAAATTTTAGAATTTGATAAAATAAAAGACTTATTAAAAACCTATACGGTATCAACCATGGGAAGGGATCTTATTGACAGGCTTGAACCCTCTCTAAATATTAATACAATAAAGTCTTGGATGAATGAAACCACCGAAGCCTGCGCTGTATTGCAAAGGAGCGGCAATGTTCCAATACACAGCCTTAACGGTATAGAAAGTGCTGTAGGCAAGGTGGGCAAAGGCATCTCCCTGCTTCCTGAAGAGTTCGATTCTATCCTCAGCCTGCTGCAGGAGGTTGGCAAGCTTAAGAGATTCATGAATGATAAGTCGGCAGTTGCTCCGGTAGTTAGCAGCTATGCCCTGTCTGCCTATGAACTGGAGGAGCTGTCAGAGGAAATAGCTCGGTGCATTCGAAATGGAATGGTGGATGACAAAGCCAGCAGTGAGCTATCCAGAATAAGAAAAAGAATAATAATCCTTGAAGACAGAATAAAAAGCAAGCTGGATAATATTTTAAGATCCTCAGCCTACAGCAAATACCTTCAGGAGGTCATAATCAGCACCAGGAACGGCAGATATGTGATACCTATTAAAAGGGAATACCGAAGGAATGTGGAGGGCGAGGTTCTGGACAGCTCAGCCAGTGGGTCTACTGTCTTCATTGAACCTTCAGAGGTCAGAAAGCTCCAAGATGAATTGAATCATTGCAGAATAGAGGAGGACAAGGAAGTTTACAAGGTATTGTCAATGCTCACAAAGCTTGTAGAATCATATAAGAAAGAGATAACAATAAATATACAGGTTATGGCATATTATGACTTTCTGTTCGCCAAAGCGAGATTCAGCAGATTCCTCGAGGCCAATCCTGTGAGTGTTAACTCCTGCCGCAGATTGGACATCCGTGGGGCCAAGCATCCATTAATAGGAAAGTCCGCTGTGCCTCTTGACATGAATATAGGGGATTCATACCGTACACTGGTTATTACAGGTCCCAACACAGGGGGAAAGACTGTGGCTTTAAAAACCATAGGTTTGCTCACACTAATGGTACAATCAGGACTTCACGTACCGGCAGAGCCTGAAAGTGAATTTTCCGTTTTTAATGATATACTTGCTGATATAGGAGACGGACAGAGCATTGAACAGTCTCTGAGTACCTTCTCCTCCCACATTAGAAATATAATAAGCATAATAGAATGTGTAGACAATAGTACCCTGGTCATAATAGATGAACTGGGAGCTGGTACTGATCCGGGAGAAGGGATGGGCCTTGCCATAGCAATTCTGGAAGAAACCTACCGGCGAGGCGCAATTACAATTGCTACCACCCATTACAGTGAGATAAAGGATTACGCATACAGCAAGGATGGCTTTAAAAATGGCTGCATGGAGTTTGACCTTGATACATTAAGACCTCTATATAGGCTGAAAATTGGAGAGCCGGGTGAGAGCAACGCTTTCCTTATTGCTTTGAGATTAGGGATGAGACGGGATATAATTGAGAGAGCTCATGAAGTCACTTATAAAGAGAAAAAGACATATGAAGAATATAAATGTACTAATGGAACAACGCAAGTAAAAAATACCGAAGTGGTTCAAAAGCATGCAGAGCTGACAAACAAAAGCATCAAGCTCACAGAGGATAGGAAGAATTACGATAAGATTATGAGAACATCTGCTTTCAATATTGGCGACTGTGTATATATAAGCAGCATGGACCGCACCGGAGTAGTATGCGAAGCAGAGGACGGAAAGGGTAATCTTGGTGTTATGGTGATGCACAAAAAACTTATAATAAACAAAAAGAGACTCTCCCTGTATATAGACTCAAAGGAGCTTTATCCGGCAGACTATGATCTTGCTGTAGTTATGGAAAGCAAGGATACTCGGAAGAAGAAAAAAATCATGGGCAAGAGACATGTAGAAGGCATGATAATTGAAGTGAAAGAGTAAAAAATAAAACCTCCCGATGGAGGTTTTGTTATTTACAAATCTTTAATTTCCAGATACTTTTCAAGCTTTCTTTTAACTCTCTGAAGAGCATTGTCAATAGACTTTACATGCCTGTCCAAATCGCAAGCAATCTCCTGGTAGGATTTTCCTTGAAGATATGACATAAGTACCTCCAGCTCGAGGTCGCTTAGTATCTCACCTATCTTGGCTTCGATTGAAACTAGCTCTTCCCTGCTGATTATTAGCTCTTCCGGATCTGTTATCTTGGTGGCGGTAAGTATATCGAGAAGTGTCCTGTCCGATTCTTCATCATAAATCGGCTTATTGAGTGAAACATATGAATTGAGCGGAATATGCTTCTGCCTGGTGGCAGTCTTTATCGCTGTGATTATTTGTCTGGTGATGCATAGCTCTGCAAAAGCTCTGAAGGAAGACAGCTTGTCATTCCTGAAGTCCCTAATTGCCTTATATAAGCCTATCATACCCTCCTGCACTATATCTTCCTTGTCAGCGCCGATTAGGAAGTAGGATCTGGCCTTCGCTCTGACAAAATTTTTATACTTGTTGATTATGTACTCGAGGGATGTCAAATTACCTTCTCTGGCACTGAGTACTATTTCTTCATCAAGCATGTTCTCATAGTCTTCAACGAATCTTTTTTCTGCATTAGCTTCCACTCTATCGCCTCCAAGTATTTGACATAGTAAACCATAATATTATTATACCTATATACATGAACTTAGTCAAGTTTTGGTGTTCTCACGCCGCCATTTCTCTAGGGTGCTGCGGATTTTGGGGTTAATACTGTTTTCAAGAAGATTCCTATTGCTTTCCAGCTTGTTAATATACTTCTCTCTAATGACTTTCTTCATTGCAGCAACTTCCAGAATCAGCTCTCTGACCGGGAGTCTTACTGCTCCCAGTCCGAGCACCATCATCTGCTCCACCCAATCGGAGGTGGCTACCTTTATATAATCTTCTCTGTCCAGTCCTGCAATGAAGCGTTCTATATAGTTGTCAGCACTTTCAAACTCCTTTGTGTACACAACCTCTATACTATTGTACATTTCATGCTTTTCCATGCTGTTCTTCACATAATGGGCATCAAAAACGACTATGACAATTATATCCCTATAACCTTGATAGTCTGACATTATATCCAATAGCTTCTGCCTTGATGCTTCCAGTGAGTGAACACTTTCTGCCTTAAGCTCGTCCCACCCGTTGATAACATTATATCCGTCTACTATCAGATACTCCTTCAATTCTTACCCACCTTCTGCGAAATCTTCTGCTATATCTTAAGCTTTCTTAGCCGTTCGCTGTTTTTGTATCTCAAACATAATTATACCGGCTGAAACCGCTGCGTTCAAAGATGAAATCTTGCCTTTCATGGGAATACTTACAAGGAAATCGCAGTTTTCTTTTATTAGACGTCCAAGTCCTTCACCTTCGCTGCCAATTACCAGTGCCATGGGACCTGTCAAATCCTTGCTATGATATGTTTCTGCTCCCATTTCAGCACCTACAATCCAAAGGCCTTGTTTTTTCAAATATTCCATAGTCTGGTTTATATTGGTCACTTTCGCCACCGGCACATATTCTATGGCACCAGCGGAAATTTTTGCCACTATCGGTGTAAGGCCTACTGCCCTTCTCTTGGGTATTATTATGCCATGAACTCCCGCTGCATCAGCTGTACGGAGTACTGAACCAAGATTGTTGTTGTCAGTAATTTCGTCCAGTATAACGATAAAAGGATCCTCGCCCTTTTCTTTAGCAATGCTAAGTATATCTTCAATTTCATAGTACTTATATAAAGCTGCTGAAGCTATGACTCCCTGATGGTTCCTGGTGCTTGACAGGCCATCAAGCTTAGCCTTGTCAACTTCCTTAACGAGTATCTTTTTCTCTCTGGCCATTGCCAGTATCTGTCTTATTGAGCCTTCTCCAGCGCCCTTTTGTACTAAAATCTTTTCAATTTCCCTGCCGGATTTGAGTGCTTCAATTACAGAATTTCTTCCTTCAATCAGATTGATATTGTCCTCATCATTACTTTCTTCTCTCTGTTCAGGACTATACTGTTCCTTCAGTCTGCTTCCCTTATTGGGGTCATCCTTTTCAAAAGACCTTCCTTTTTCAAAGGGCTTTGCTTTATCATAAGGTCTTCCTTTTTCAAAGGTTCTCCCTTTGCTAAAAGTTTTTTCCGAACTTTTTCCTGTGGCCGGGCCTTTGGAATATCTTCCTTCTTCTTTTACTGTTCCACCGTCATCTCTCTTTACGAATTTCCCCGGTTTTCCCGGTCTGGACGGCTTTGAATACCTAGATGTCTTTGGTCCTCTTGGGTTTTTATTAAATGCCATAATCCTCATCCTTTGTGTTTATTTTTGCCTCGTGCCTCGTGCCTCGTGCTTCGTGCGAAGCCTTGGTATTCCTATCTGGTCTCATTGCGCGTTTCGCGTTTCGAGTTACGCGTGGTTTTAGAAAAGTCTTCGAAGCATTACTTTCACTCTAGAGACTAGTGACTTTTCGTCTTCCTTTATTATCTACAATTTATTGTTTATATATTTAACAAATCTATAATCAACATCTTTATAAACTTGCAAATCGCTTGTTGATACTGCTTCCCATGCTTCATCCTTATCTAAGCCCGGAAAAAATTTATCTGCAGTATGCTTGTTTTCAATCTTAGTTATATAAGCTTCTGTACAAAACGGCAATAGCTGTGTATAAACTGATTCTCCGCCAATTACAAAAACATCTTCAGTTTTATATTTTTTTATTTCACGGAGGATTCCATCTAATGAATTACATAATGTAATTCTGTCACCCCCATAGCCTTCTTTCGTGCTTAGCACAATATTTACCCTGTCTTTAAGGGGCTCCTTGCCAGGCAGCGATTCAAATGTTTCTCTTCCCATAATCACGACTTTTCCTAAAGTCATCTCCTTAAAAAACTTCATATCTTCAGGAATTCTCAGTAATAAGCTGCCCTTATAGCCAATTCCCCAATTTGAATCAACAGCAACAATAGCTTTCATAATACTCTCCTTCTCACACAGCGACAGGGATACTTTTTATCTGTACACCGCTTTGGTATCCCTCTAATATAAAATCTTCAACCCTAAAGCTGTAAAAATCCTTTACATCCCGGTTTATCAGCAGCTTAGGTGCCGGATAGGTCACTCTTTGAACAAGATCCTTGATCAATGGCACATGTCTGTCGTAAATATGTGCATCTGCAATAACATGAACAAATTCTCCAATTTCAAGATTACTTACCTGTGCCAGCATATGTATAAGAACTGCATATTGAGCAACATTCCAATTATTCGCAACCAGAACATCCTGTGACCGCTGGTTAAGTATAGCGTTAAGTTTTCTGCCGGTAACATTGAAAGTCATGCTGTAAGCGCAAGGATACAAGTGCATCTGATGTAAATCCTCGTGATTATATATATTGGTCATAATTCTTCTGCTGTATGGATTGTTCTTTAAATCGTATAGCACACGATCAACTTGGTCAAATTCACCTTCAGGGTATTTATGCTTAATGCCAAGCTGGTATCCATATGCTTTCCCTATGGATCCATTTTCGTCTGCCCAACTATCCCAAATATGGCTATTAAGATCCTTGACATTATTTGACTTTTTCTGCCATATCCAAAGTATTTCGTCAATTGCCGCCTTTAGGTTTGTTGGTCTTAGTGTGAGGATTGGGAACTCTTCAGCAAGATTATATCTATTGATTACACAAAACTTCTTAATCGTATGAGCAGGAGTACCATCATCCCATTTGGCTCTTACACCCTCTCCCTCTGATGAAACACCACTTTCCAGGATACCCTTGCACATCTCTATAAATACTTTATCAGCGTTACTCACAACAATACACCTCTCTTAATAAATAACTGCGTGTGTTTATTTTATACTGAGAAATCTGTTAATACTTTGGTCTATGTCGCATCTATAGATTAAAATACCTGCATTTGTATTGCAAACACCCTTTTAGTATATTTTACCTGTAAACTCCATTATGTGTCCAGAGATTTCTATTTCTGCGGCTCCAGCTTAACCTCTATTACCTTTCTTATTACCTCCATCAGCCTGTCAATCTGGCCTGTAAGGTATAAAAAGCCTACCAGGGCTTCAAAGCCTGTAGCATATCTATAGTCGGAACGATCAGCATTCTTGGGTATGGTTGAGGACTTTGTATTCCGTCCCCTGCGCACAATATCCTGTTCATCAGCTGTAAGCATCTCTGTAATCTTTGCAAGTGTATCCGCCTGTGCCTTTGCCTTGACGAACTCTATAGACATTTTGTGCAGCTTGGCAACCTGTCCGTAGCCTCCGGACACAAGCAGCGTCCTGACAAAAGTATCATAGACCGAGTCCCCCACATACGCGAGTACAAGGGGATTCAGCATCTGCACGTCAGATACCAGAAGCTTGCCGTTGTCCATCATCATTTGATGAAGCTCCTCCAGCAGCTTTCTGTAGTTTTTATTCAAGTAATCATTATCCATATCATACCTACCATATTTTCAAATTCGTGTGCATCCACGGTGGGCTTTATTCCTGCGATTCTTCTATCGAAGCAGCTATTTGGGAGGAGCCTGTATCATCAGCATCCTCCAGCAGCAGGTTAGAATCATCCATAGACAATTCCTGCACACTCTTAAGCTTTCTTCCTATGCTTCTGGACTTTCTTGCCGCGTCTTCCATGGTATTGCTTGCTTCCTGCAGCTTCTTCTGTGTTTTGTCCAGAATATCGCCGAACCTGCCGAACTCAGTTTTAACTGCTCCCAAAAGGGTCCATACCTCGCTGGAGCGCTTTTCTACCGCCAGAGTCCTGAAGCCCATCTGCAGACTGTTAAGCAAAGCTATCAGAGTAGTCGGGCCTGCTGTCACAATTCTATACTCCCTCTGCAGGCAGTCACACAGTCCCGGTCTCCTGAGCACCTCCGCATAGAGACCCTCTGTGGGTAAAAACATTATTCCGAAGTCGGTTGTGCCCGGAGGATCTATGTATTTATCCCTAATATCCTTGGCAAAGCTTTTGATTCTAGTCTCCATTGCTTTTGCCGACTCCTCCGCCAAAGTAGGATTACCCTGATCCTGTGCATCCATAAGCCTTTGGTAATCCTCCTGGGGGAACTTTGAATCTATTGGCAGCCATACCACTTCCCCATTCTTCTCGTCCCTGCCGGGAAGCCTTACAGCAAATTCGACTCTTTCACTGGAATTCTTCTTTGTAGCCACATTTTTCGAATATTGCTCATTGGTCAGAATCTGCTCAAGTATATTGCCCAGCTGAATTTCTCCCCAAGTCCCTCTTGTTTTCACATTGGTAAGCACCCTTTTGAGGTCTCCTACTCCTGAGGCCAAAGTCTGCATCTCTCCCAGGCCCTTATGTACCATTTCCAGCCTTTCGCTAACCTGCTTGAAGGATTCACCAAGTCTCTGCTCCAGAGTGGCGCTCAGCTTCTCATCTACCGTTGATCTCATCTGGTCCAGCTTCTTGCTGTTATCCTCCTGCAGATGCTTCAATCTCTCCTCTATCGTCTCCCTCATCCTGTCCAGCTTTTGCTCATTTGTCTGGGTGAGGTTTGTAAGCTGTTTGGAGAATATATCCAGTTGGTTCCGCTGCAGGCCGGATATCTCTGACATTTGCGAGGATATCATTCCATTAAAGGTTCTATTCGAGCCTGCCAGCTCTTCCCTATTACGAAGCATTTCATCCTTTATTGTCCTATCCAGCTTGTCTATGTTTTTGTCCATGGCTTCAAAGCGGGTTTCAAGCTTGATAAGCTTACCCGCTGAGCCTGTATTCATCAATATTATCAATATGACCAAGTTTATAATAAGCAGCCCTGTAACAACCATTAATAGTATATCAGACATTGCTTCTCATCCTTTGCACTAGCATTATACCCTTTTCCATTTTACTCCCTCAGGAGAGTCCTCTAATATTATTCCCTGCCCCTTCAAATCATCCCTTATCTTGTCGGAAAGAGCCCAGTTCTTTTCTTTTCTTGCCTTCTGCCTTTCCTCTATGAGCTTTTGGATTTCATCAGATACTGGATCTGTATCTTCTTCCTTTTTTTCCACCTTATCAATATCAAGCCCAAGAATTTCGTTCATCTCAACGAGCAGCTGGAATAGCACCTTTGATTTCTTAGGATTTCTGATAATACCCCATACTGTACTCAACGCCTTTGGTATGTTGAGATCATCATTTATTGCTTCCTCAAACTCCTGTTTAAACGCTTCAACAACAGCAGGTTCAATCTCATCAGTTCCATTCTTGTGTGCTAAGGCACCCTCATATAAACGATCCAGAGCTGTTTGGGCAGACTGCAGTCCGTCCCAGGTAAAGTTCAACTTGTTTCTATAGACCGCATTAAGGCAGAAATATCTGTATGCCAGCGGATTAAAGCCCTTCGCTACTAAATCATCTATTCTGTATGTGTTTCCAAGACTCTTTGACATCTTTCCATTATCGACAAGAAGAAACTCACCGTGAGCCCAATAGTTTACAGCAGGTTTACCAAGCAATGCCTCAGATTGAGCAATCTCATTTTCATGGTGTATCGGAATATGGTCCACACCGCCGGTGTGAATGTCAAACACGTCCCCTAAATATTTCCTTCCCATAGCAGAACACTCGATGTGCCACCCCGGATATCCCATTCCCCATGGGCTAGGCCATTGCATTATGTGTTCCTTTGGGGCTTTCTTCCATAGGGCAAAATCTGCCGGATGTCGCTTCTCATCGTTTACATCAACCCTGGCTCCTGCTTGCTGTCCTTCAAGATCAAGCTTGGATAGCTTGCCATAACCCTCAAATTTAGTTATGTCAAAATATATGCCGTCACTTGTTTCGTATCCATAGCCTTTATCCATAAGCCCCTCTACAAATGTCAACATTTCAGGTATATGTTCTGTTGCCTTGGGAACTATTTCCGGGGTCTCAATATTTAATGCCTTAAGATCCTTCAAGAATACATTTGTATAGTAGTCAGCTATCTCCAAGGGTGATTTTTGCTGCTCCTTAGCAGTTTTGACCAGTTTGTCCTCGCCTTCATCAGCATCTGAAACCAAATGCCCTACATCTGTTATATTCATAACACCCTTAAGCTTATACCCGTTGTGTTTAAGGACTCTTCTTAGTATATCCATAAATACATATGCCCTCATGTTGCCTATATGAGCATAGTTATAAACTGTTGGCCCACATGAGTACATCCTTACTTCCCCAGGTACTATAGATACAAATTCTTCTTTCTTTCTTGTCATTGTGTTGTACAGCTTCATTTCTAACACCTTCCTATATATGATTTAAATAAATAAGCCCACCTCATAAAGAGGCGGGCAATTCCGCGGTTCCACTCTTCTCGGACACTCAATAAGCTAACGGTAACCCGCCGGAGAATACTAACATTATGTAACAGCCATTTCCTCTCCAGTGCTCACGGGTGCACTTCAATCCCAAGTATCCTGAAACCCCTCTCAACCGCTGAAGGTTCCTCTCTGTAAGCCTTTCTGATTTACTCTTCCCGATCCATGCATCAAATATTAAGTTGTATTTTGTAATCATATCGCGGAAAAGCTTTATAAGGATATATTCTATATTCCACGATGTACACTTATGAAACAAAAGTATGAAAAAGCATTCTTTTTCATATTTTGTATAGACTTTCGATTATATATATTATTATAGTTAATAGATACTATGTCAATACTTATTTTTCTGCTACTTTTACAGCTTGCTAAATATCTTTTGCATTATTCTTTCAGAACCACATAACGCCTATATTTCAGATACCCCTCATATATATATACCTCTTCCTGAAGGCTGATACCCCTGCGTGCCAGGATGATATACCCCTCTTCGCTGGTGGGCCTCTTCCTTACAAACATGAAGGGTGAGCTTTTTATTGTCTCCATGTATACATACCTTATATTATTATACTGAATGATATCGGAATATACTACTTCCTTATGTGGCGACACCAGCCTGAAGACATATATTACAACAAGTATAAGGACAATTGAAATGAATGTATATTTATTTCCACTTCTCTTTTTATTAAATATAAACATTCTTACTGACTCCCCTTCTTGAATATGTTCGCTACAGCATATGCCGCAATCCCTTCACCATTTCCGGCAAAACCCAGCCCTTCGGTAGTTGTTGCTTTAATACCTATGCAATCCATATCAAGCTGCAGTATGCCTGCTATTCTTTTCTTCATTTCATCAATATATGGTGCAAGCTTTGGCCTTTCCGCTACGATAATACTGTCAATATTTCCTATGGTGTACCCCTTAGTACAAAGAATATCCCTCACCTTATCCAACAGAAGAAGGCTTGATATCCCTTTATAGGCTGCATCATTATCCGGAAAATGCTTGCCTATATCCGATTCGCCGCAGGCTCCCAACAGCGCATCCATGATTGAGTGAACAAGCACATCAGCATCCGAATGTCCCAGCAGGCCTTTCTCATATGGGATTTCCACCCCTCCGAGTATCAGCTTCCTATCCTCCACCAACCGATGTACATCATAACCGTTTCCAACCCTATACTCCAACATCATACACCTCATATTTTATGGCATGCATACAGGTATCTTACCCCACATACATGCCATTTACTACTTGTTTACTACAGCTTTCCTTTTATGAACACGCCAAGTTCCTTGTCCGTCTTTTTTATATGGTTAAGCAGCCAATCAATCAGAAGCTTATTCATTTTTATTATAAGGCTTGCACTTACTCCATCCTTGCTTAAGCTGTCCTTTAATGTCCCAAAGTCTTTTATGAACTGGGTGTGCAGCAATTTGTGGCTGTTGTATTCCGGGTAACTGTATTTTTTCTGAAGTCCCTCTTCATCCGAAAAATGTGTAACTACATAGTCCCCCAGATAATCGATTACCTTGAGTATCTCTTCTTTACCCTTGCCTTTGTTGCATGCTTCGAAAAGTCCGTCTATTCTCCCTATTAACTCCTTGTGCTGGTTATCAATCTGATCCACACCTATTGCCAAATCTTCTTTCCATGTAATTGCCATATTGTAACCCCCTAGCTTTAATTATTAAAGCATATCAAACGCGCTGTATGCCATATATCGATATTATTCTATAAATATCTGCATATTCCTTCCTATCGGAAATTTCTGTTCATTATTGTTTCAGCAATAATAATGTCCTCAGGTGTTGTTACCTTAATATTTTCATATGTACTCTCTATCATCTTGACTTTTATCCCCATGCATTCAACAAGAAATGCATCATCAGTGCCTGATATTCCTTTATGCCCTGCATTTTCATGTGCTTTCTTGATAATGTCCAACTGGAAGGCTTGAGGTGTCTGAGTTATCCATACCTTCCCCCGTTCCGGAGTAGATTCTACAAAACCTTCTGCATCCAGCATTTTTATAGTCTCTTTTGCGGGCATACCGGCAGTCACAGCCCCGAATACCTTTGCACCTTCTATGCACCTTTCTATGATTCCGTCAGGTACTATAGGCCTGGCTCCATCGTGGATAACCACAACTTCACATTGAGCATCCAGCTTCAATATGCCGTTATAAACCGACTGCTGCCGTTCACTGCCTCCCTCAACCAGCTTGTCCACCTTATCAAAGCCAAAAGCATCAATTATCTGTTCCTTGCAAAGCTGCAGCTCAGCCTTACCGGCAACAAGCATTATGCTGTCTATTGCTTCGCAGCTCTGAAAGGCCTCCAAGGTGTGTGCCAGCAGAGGCTTGCCCTTAATATGTATGAATTGCTTGTTCATCCCTGAATTCATTCTGGCACCCTTGCCCGCCGCAAGTATAATTGCAGTATTCATGGCCCCTAACCTCCAAATCTTCTAAAAGTATACCCTAAGCAAAATTGAATTTTGCTTAGGGTATAAAACCTACGATACTTTATCTGCAGCTGCTTTTGGTTTTACAAATATCATTCTGCCGGCTGCAGTCTGAAGAACACTGGTCACTACAACCTCAATAGTCTCTCCGATGAAACGCTTCCCACCGTCAACAACTATCATTGTTCCGTCATCAAGATAGGCAACCCCTTGGCCAAATTCCTTACCATCCTTGATGACCTGCACTACCATCTCTTCACCCGGCAGTACGACAGGCTTGACTGCGTTTGCCAGCTCATTGATGTTCAGAACCGGCACTCTTTGGAATTCTGCAACCTTATTCAAATTATAGTCGTTTGTTATTACCTTACCACCCATGAACTGCGCTAGCTTTAAAAGCTTGGTATCAACCTCGGAAAGCTCCTCGAAATCCTTTTCAACGATTTCAACATTGATTGCCAGTTCATTCTGGATTTTGTTCAATATATCCAGACCTCTGCGTCCCCTGTTCCTTTTCAATGCATCTGATGAGTCGGCAATGTGCCTGAGCTCCTCCAGAACAAATGCCGGTATAATGAGAGGGCCTTCAACAAACCCGGTTTTACATATGTCTGCGATTCTTCCATCTATGATAACACTAGTATCGAGAATTTTTGGCTGTACAACGTTATCTGATTTTGTAACAAGCTTATCCTTATCCCTCTGTCCCGATTTCTTCCAAGGAAGGAATAAACCTAAAAGGTCCTCCCTCTTCTTAGACGCTATGCTCACTCCCAAATATCCCAGGAGTAAATATATCATGATTGACAAAAGCGTGCCTAACCATGCAAATGGTATCAGCTTTATCGGACCGCTGCTTATAAGATAAGCTATAACTAGACCTGTTATAAGACCCACCGCTCCAACCAGTATTTCACTGGTAGGAACCCTTTGAAGCATTCTCTCAACTTTTGTGGTAGACTCCTTACCTAAATTAATAAGCCAAGAAGATATTAAATAAAATATTATTCCACCAATAGCCCCGCCTAATAAAAATAAAACATAAGTATTTGAACCTGAAACATCATAGCCAAAAATCTGTGTTACCCCGAAATATTTCGTAAGAAGATACGAGATTTCCGAGCCTAGAACAACCCCCACTATCATTAACACCCAAACAAAAATTTTCCTTATCAACAAGTTCACCTCCTTTTATAAGTATATCCATTTTGATACTTTTTAAGCAATTTTAAACCAATTATATTATATCAAATTTACAGCTATTAAAAAATAACAATTACCGCTTATTTTATACCAAATATATAATTATATTGGTAATGCTCCATTTTATACCACTATTTTATCATTCCTTGAATGATTTCCTCCACCTTTTCAATGGATTCATCCAGCATTAGCATAAGCTCGCTTATCAGCAGCTGCCTGGCACTCTCGAGCATTCGCTTTTCCCCTGTAGAAAGCTTTTTTTCACGGTCTATGGTTGTAAGGTTTTTTACAATCTCGGAAATCCCAAGAACATCTCCGTTTCTTATCTTTGTTTCATTTTCTCTGTATCTTTTGCTCCAATTCTTGCACATACAGCCTGTTTCACCTGACAGTATACAATATATATCGGCAATCTTGTCCTTTGCTGTTATAGGCCTAATGCCATGGGCTTCCATCTTATCTATCGGCACCATGACCCTCATATCTCCCAATGCTATTTTTATAACATAATACTTGCATTTCTCCCCCAGCACCGCCTTCTCCTCTATGCCCTCTATAACACCTGCCCCGTGGCGGGGATAAACTACCTTATCACCTATATTAAACATCAATTTGCCTCCAATCATAATTACCATAATTTTCTATGATCAATAGAATGTCCACATTGCAATTATAAATTGACATTGGAATTCCTTATATTTATAATGAATATAGAACAATGTTGGTGAAATTGCTCATAGATAAATCAGTTTTGCTAAAGTCCATACTATATTTTATGTTTACTTTTATATAGGAGTGATACATAATGAAAGATTTGCTTTACGATCACTTCCAGGACAGCGTTGGAGAGCTCTTGATACGCCACAAAAGCATTCTTGATGTGCTGACTAAATACCAGGAATCACAGTCAAGGGTTAACAGAGCTGTAGTAAAGGCTGTAACCTCCTGCGGGTGTATTGAAATCAATTCAAAGAAACAGAATTATGATGAAGAAGTAGCTTATCAGGATTTGAAGAATTATATGAATACTCATTTAAAGGGGAACCTATGCTCCAACTGCAGGGATGTTATTGAAAAAGAACTTGGCAACAATCTTTTTTACATTGCAGCCTTATGTAATGTGTTGGATGTCAACATGTACGATGTACTTTTAAAAGAGTATGAAAAAATGCATACTCTTGGCATTTACAACTTGTTCTAAAACGTAACGAAACCCTGTATAAGGCTTGCGCCATTATACAGGGTTTTTTTAAATGTGCCTTTCTGTCTGTATCTGTTCATATACTCTTTTGAGACTATCCTTGATTATCCTTGCTCTGACTTCCCCTATACCCTCAACATCATCCAGCTCTTCTATGGAAGCTCCCAGAACTCTTTGCAGCCTATCAAAGTCTGCTACCAGATTTTCTATTATGTTCAGCGGCAGCCTTGGGATTTTGCTCAAAATCCTATAGCCCCTGGTTGATACCGGCAAATCCAAGGTATTAATATTGTTTCCAAGCCCAAGAATTTTGGCAACAGACGGCAGTTCCAGAAGATCCTCGGAGGACTGGTTCCTCAAGGTTCTTATTACTTCCTTGTAGTTCTTCGCCTCTTCCTTCGGCAGGTAATCCCTTATAAGAAGTATCTCTTCTTCCTTAAGCCCTGCCACCAGTTCATCCAGCTGCATGCTTACTAGTCTGCCTTCAATTCCCAGCTCATGTATGTACCTTTCAACTTCAGTTACTATTCTGGTCACAATCTCAATTTTCTGTACAGCCAGGGCTACATCCAGCACAGTTGCAATATCATCGAACTCCAAGGACCCAAGGTTCGCCAGTGTCCTGTCCAGTACCGACTTGTACTTGGTCAAGGTCTGCAAAGCTTGGTTTGCTTTGGATAATATTATACTAATGTCCTTAAGCACGTATTTAAGATACCCTTTATATAGAGTTATGATATTTCTTCTCTGGGAAATCGAGATAACAAGCTCTCCTGTCTGTCTCGCAACCCTTTCTGCAGTCCTATGCCTTATACCCGTTTCGGAGGATGGTATGGAGGGGTCAGGTATAAGCTGCGTATTTGCATATAATATTTTCTTTGCATCCCTACTAAGTATAATTGCACCATCCATCTTTGCCAACTCGTATAAATATGCCTGAGAAAAGTCCGAATTGATATGAAAGCCCCCCTCTACAAGGGCCATAACCTCTTTGCTGTCACCAATTACTATAAGTCCTCCTGTTTTTGCTTTCAGGACACTTTCCAAGCCCTCTCTCAAGGAGGTACCAGGAGCAATCATCCTGAGACAGCCCTGCAGGCCGTCATCTCTGCTTACTTCGTCCCTCATTTGCTTTTCCTCCTATACGTTTTGCGAAATATCGTCTGCATTCTTCATTCAGATTTCGCAAAAAGTTTCCTTAGTTGTTATTGAATTCGCACTCTACCCATAAGGAATACTTGTGTGCGTTCAATATAATATAGTGTCAAGCATTTCATTCACATTTGATACTCCAATGACCTCAATGCCTGATTTATCATTTAGCCTATTAAGATTATTACTTGGTACTATGCACCTTTTAAAACCAAGCTTTGCCGCTTCATTCACTCTCTTCTCCATGAAGTTTACCGCTCTTACCTCCCCGGCAAGCCCTACTTCACCTATTATAATTGTACCTTCATCTATCTCCTTGTCTTTGAAGCTGGAGGCTATTGCGGCTATTATCCCCAAGTCTGCTGCAGGTTCATTGAGCTTGATTCCGCCTACTACATTTACATATGAGTCACTGCTGCCAAGCTGCATGCCAACTCTTTTCTCAAGCACAGCCATAAGAAGTATGACCCTGTTGTAATCAACACCAGTGGCGTTTCTCCTTGGAACTCCGAAGCTTGTGTGGCTTAGAAGCGCCTGCACCTCCACCAGCATTGCTCTTGTCCCCTCCATAGCGGAAATAACGCAGGAGCCCGAGGCTCCTTTCATCCTTCCGGAAAGAAGCATTTCAGAAGGGTTGACCACCTCAGTAAGACCTTTATCTCCCATTTCAAAAATACCTATTTCGTTTGTGGAGCCGAATCTATTCTTAACAGCTCTAAGCACCCTGTAAGACATATGGGACTCCCCCTCAAAGTAAAGAACTGTATCCACCATATGCTCCAACACCCTGGGGCCCGCTATTGCTCCCTGCTTCGTCACATGACCTACGAGAAAAGTGGCTATGCCGTCCTGCTTTGATATTTTCATGAGTCCAAGGGTTGCTTCCCTGACCTGACTTACGCTGCCTGGAGCTGACGATATTTCCGGATTATACATTGTCTGTATTGAGTCTACAATCAAAATATCAGGCTTCATATCCCTGACATATACATCAACATTATGGGTATTGGTCTCAGATACCAAAAATATATTACCCGTCCTTATGTCCATTCTGGAAGCCCTAAGCTTGATTTGAGCAGCTGATTCTTCACCAGATATATACAGCACCTTGAGACCTTTGATCCCGATATTGTTTGATACTTGAAGCAGCAGGGTTGACTTGCCTATTCCGGGGTCCCCCCCAACAAGTATAAGAGAACCCTTAACAATACCGCCGCCCATTACCCTGTCCAGCTCGGAGATGCCGGTACTCAGCCTTTCTTCTATGTTATTGGAGATATCCAATAGTGATTCCGGTTTTGACAAAACATCTAAAAGCCTTTGCTGAGCCTGGGATTCCTTCTGTTCAATCTCTTCAACAAGGGTATTCCACTGCCCGCACTCAGGACATTTGCCCATCCACTTGGGGGACTCGCTCCCACATTCATTGCATACAAATTTAGTTCTTACTTTCGCCATTTCAACACCTCCTATCAAAAGCGCATATAAAATCAGATTTATTTACCCTCAACAATAATATCGGATATTTCACATATTTTGTAAACCCTATATACAATCATTCCCAAACATTCGCACTTTTTTTCACTAAAACTTATTTCTATTATACTATATTTGAGAATAATATAACTACTTATAAATTGCTGGAGAAAATAATCCCCCTGCAAGCATTATAGCTTGTTGGGGGATTTTCTATTTACTCTTGAAAACCAGTTTTTCATCCTCTGCATCTATCAAAATATCAGAACCCGGTTTTATATCGCCCTTTAACATTTCCTCCGAGAGCTGATCCTCTACCATCTTTTGTATAGCCCGGCGCAACGGCCTCGCTCCATACGCTTGATCATAGCCTTTTTCCGCAAGCAGCACTTTTGCTTTGTCAGATACATCGATGTTAATATTCATTTCCTTGATTCTGCCAAGCAGTGACTTAAGCATAAGCTCAACAATCTGCTTTAGATGTTCTTCCTCCAACTGGTGGAATACTATGATATCATCAACCCTGTTCAGGAATTCCGGCCTGAAGGTTCTCTTAAGATCCTCCATGATGTTGCCCTTCATTCTTTCGTAAGCATCTTCCCTCTCATTGGTTGAAGTAGCAAACCCGAGAACAGCCTGCTTCTTTATTGTGCTTATGCCGACATTTGAAGTCATAATGACAACGGCGTTTTTAAAGTCGACAGTTCTTCCCTTACCGTCAGTCAGTCTTCCATCGTCGAGTATCTGCAGCAGTATGTTGAATACATCAGGATGCGCCTTTTCTATCTCGTCAAGAAGTATGACTGAATATGGCTTTCTCCTGACTTTTTCGGTCAGCTGACCGCCTTCCTCATAACCCACATAACCCGGAGGGGAGCCAATAAGCTTAGATACAGTATGCTTCTCCATGTACTCGGACATATCTATCCTGATTACTGCATTTTCGTCGCCGAACAAAGCCTCTGCCAAGGCCTTGGAAAGCTCCGTCTTTCCAACTCCCGTAGGTCCGAGGAATATGAAGGAGCCTACCGGTCTTTTAGGATCCTTGAGTCCTACTCTTGCCCTCTTTATTGCCTTAGAGACTGCCTGGACCGCTTCCTCCTGCCCTATAACCCTGTTATGAAGTATTGCTTCCAGATTGAGAAGCCTCTTGGATTCCTCTTCCGCCAGCTTTGTTACCGGGATACCGGTCCAGCTGGATACTATAGCGGCAATATCCTCTTCGGTTACAATCGAATCCTTTGAGCTGGTCTTATCCGTCCAGTTCTTCTTTCCGTCCTCCAGCTGCTGCTTTATGCTCTGAATACTATCCCTTATCTGGGCGGCTCTCTCATAATCCTGAAGGCTTATTGCTTCCGACTTCTCCTTTTCCAGAGCAGTAAGCTCCTCCTCCAGCTTCTTAACATCCGGAGGGGCAGTAAAGGTCTTTATCCTCACCTTGGAAGCAGCTTCATCCACCAGGTCTATCGCTTTATCCGGGAGGAACCTGTCTGCAATATATCTGTCCGACAGGTCTACTGCAGCATTTATAGCCTCATCAGTTATCTTCACCTTGTGATGTGCTTCATATTTATCCCTCAAGCCTTTGAGTATGAGCAGGGCTTCCTCTTTAGAAGGCTCACCCACCGTCACAGGCTGAAAACGCCTTTCCAGCGCAGCATCCTTCTCAACATGCTTACGGTATTCGTCAAGGGTTGTTGCTCCAATAGCCTGTATTTCTCCTCTCGCCAGAGCCGGCTTCAATATGTTTGAAGCATCTATTGCACCTTCTGCTCCGCCTGCCCCGATAATGGTATGCATTTCATCTATGAAAAGAATAACATTCTTTGATTCTCTGATTTCATTCATTACATTCTTGAGTCTTTCCTCAAATTCGCCCCTGTACTTGGAGCCTGCTACCATTGAAGAGAGGTCCAGTGTGACAACTCTTTTGCCCCTTAATATTTCAGGAATATTGCCCTCAACTATTTTCTGGGCCAAGCCCTCCGCAATAGCCGTCTTACCCACTCCAGGGTCTCCTATAAGAACAGGATTATTCTTGGTCCTTCTGCTTAATATCTGTATCACACGCTCTATCTCTTTTTCTCTTCCGATAATAGGGTCCAGCTTCCCTTCCCTGGCCATATCAGTAAGGTCCCTGCCAAATTGATCCAAAGCAGGAGTCTTAGCACCTTTGGACGGTGCTGCAGACGGTTTGCCTGTTGCCCTTTCATCACTCAGAGATGTTATTATTTCCTCCCTTACATTGTCAAAGTTCAGACCCAGTCCTGCAAGTATCTGGGCAGCTATCCCTTCACCCTCACGGATTAAAGCCAAAAGAAGATGTTCTGTCCCAATGTAATTGTGTCCAAGGGTTCTAGCTTCATCTACACTCAACTCAAGTACTGTCTTGGTCCTTGGCGTGTAGCCCATGACCTGCTCAACCTGCTGCTGCCCCTTTCCAATGATAGCTTCAACCTGCTGCCTGACTGTTTCAAGAACAATGCCCTTGCCTTTGAGCACTTGGGCTGCTATACCCTCCCCCTCCTTGATAAGGCCGAGGAGTATGTGCTCAGTGCCAATATAGCTATGTTTTAACCTGACAGCCTCTTCCTGAGAATATACCATAACCTTCTGGGCTCTCTCAGTAAATTTATCAAAAACTCCCATAATTTATCCTCCTAATATTACCTTCCACTACATTACCTACATACGATGCTATTGTGTTCTGCTATACGCATGTGGCATGTCATAATTGTTACGAGTTACGAGTTGCGAGTTACGAGTACGCAAGCATGGCTTCGAAGTCTCAGCTTGAATCGCGTAACGCGAAACCCGAAACCATCCCTATAGGAATACCCATTATCTTAACTATTTAGTTTGCCTCTTACCATTTCTGCTCTTATTATATCTCTCTCAGTTGCGCTTAATTCTTTACCGCTGTATTTTTGTATGCTTGCCGTCTGAGTTTCTATCATGATTTCATTCAAGAGCTGTGAAGGTATATTCTCAATTATACCCACATCCACTCCAAGCCTCACATCTGAAAGCAGCTTCATGCATTCCTGGGAGTTCAGGACTCTTGCATTCTTCATAATACCCCAAGAGCGCCATACCTTATCCTCTATCTGAACTCTATTGTTTTCAAGCAGTATTTTCCTTGCTTCCTTTTCCTTCTCTATTATCTGCTTTGTCACCGCAGTGAGGTTTTCAACAATTTCCTCTTCTGCCCTTCCAAGGGTTATCTGATTGGAAATTTGGAATATGTTGCCTACAATTTCAGTACCTTCACCATAAAGCCCTCTAATTGTAAGGCCTATATGAGCCACCGCCTGTAGTATCTTGCTCATGTTCCCGGTGATGTTCAGTGCCGGCAGATGCACCATGACAGATGCCCTCATGCCTGTACCTACATTTGTAGGACAGCTTGTAAGATAGCCCCAATTCTCACTGTAAGCGTATTCAAGGTTCTGCTCCAATATATCATCCAAACCACTGGCCATTTCCCATGACTTCTTGATTTGAAGTCCCGGAAAGATAGCCTGTATCCTTATATGGTCCTCTTCATTGACCATAATGCTTGCCACACCATCACTGCTGATAAGTGCTGCCCCGCTTGTGCTGTTCTTGGCAAGTCCCGGACTGATGAGATACCTTTCTACAAGGAATTGCCTTTCCAAGGCAGGCAGCTCCTGCATTATATAATCCTTGAATTTTAACGATGATTCTGTCTTCAGAAGACTATCCCTGACCATCCCTATCACCACTTTCGCCTTATCAGCATCCAGCCCGGACGGAAATGGAATATCTGCTATGTTCCTGGCAAGTCTTATGCGGCTGCTCAATATAATATCATTATGGGGGCCATTGCCCTGTATCCAGCCTTTCATTATACTTCCCCCTTTTCTGTCCTGTTGATTTCTCTTATTCTGTCTCTTATAGATGCAGCTTTTTCGTATTCCTCATTCCTAATGGCCTCATCCAACTGCTGCTTAAGTTTCTCAACCTCCCGCAGTACTTTTATCCTTCCTCCGGCTCTGTTTGGTATCTTGCCGGTATGACTGGTATTCCCATGCACTTTTTTAAAGAGCGGGTTAAGCCTTTCGCCAAATATCTTATAGCAATTGCCGCAGCCGAACCTGCCCGTTTCCCTGAACTTGGCGTATGACAAGCCGCACACATTACATTTGATATCCTCTATCATATCAGCCTTTTTGGGAGTCGCTCCTCCGGAGTTTAATAGTCCTGCCAGCAGATCATTTACCGAAAAGCTAGTGCTTAAGCTTAATAGATTCTTCTGCATGGCACACTGCTCACATAGATGCATATCTGATTTCTTGCCATTTTCAACTTTTGTTATGTGTACCGTTGCCGGTCTCTTTGCACATTCATCACAAAGCATATTAACACCTACCACCTTACATATTATTTTATAAGAGCTGCCACAATGACTGCTTTTAAGATCTCTGCCCTGAGCTTATCCCTGTACGGCTTTTCGACCATGACTAAAGTACTGTCATCAACTGCTGCTTTTAGAATATTTACAATTTTAGGTTCAATAAGTTTCTGCTTATATAGAGCTTCCACCAGGGCAAAGGCTCCTTCCTTATTGATGCTGTCTCCTATGCTTTTAGAAAGCATATTCAAAAGGTAATCATCCTTGTCAAACTCCGCACGGGTGATCTTTATGCAGCCGCCTCCTCCCCTACGGGATTCTATGAAATAGCCTCTTTCTGTCGTGAACCTTGTCATCAGCACATAGTTAATCTGAGATGGGGCACAGTCAAACTGATTTGCCATTTCATTTCTCTGAATCTCGATAGCGCCCTTGCTCTGTTCTATCATTTCACTTATAAACTTTTCAATCAAATCACTTATTCTTGACATATCATCACTCTTTCTGACTTTGACTTTCTTTGACCTTTATTTATATTATAATAGAATATGTATTAATTTTTCAAGTATTATATTGAACGCACGAAGAAATTATTTTAGGTGTAGTGCGAATTCAATAACAACCAAGGAAACGTTTACGTGAAATCTGAATTAAAATGTAAAATGTTTTTCACGAAACGTATTATTGTTTTGCAATATACATTTTTTTATTTATTTCAAATATTGCAAAAGAATATCCTTAATTTCATAGGTTGCACAATTCTTTCTCCACTTCTTCTATGCAACCTATATGTTAAATATTATTTCATTAAGAATGCCTTCTGCTTTCGCAGAAGGCAAAGTTAAGATGAATACTAACAGTTCAACAAGCTGCATTAATACTTGATATCGTTTGACTTTCCTATAGATTGCATATGCTGTACCCTGTTCTTCTGTTCTTCAGAACTTATCCAATAGTTGAAGGTTGCCATAAACTCTCCATAGAGGCTGGTATCGTTAAGTTTATCTTCGAGTTCTCCATAATAATTATTCTGATCCATGGTACTCCTCCTTATCGCGACTTATATCCTCTTCTTCGCTATGATGTAATATTCCCTGCCGTCATGTCCGCCTTTAGTAGACCATTCAAAATTATTCTTTTCTAGTACCGAGAAAATATCCTGTGCCTTGTACGAATCCTGGCTGTTCATTGATACTACCAGCTGTTCATTATTCTCCATGTGCTTAACTGTATCAACGATTCTTCTTACATCATTCAGAGTCACATAGCTGCCGACGCTTATCATCCTCTCGATCATTTACCTTCCTCCTATTATTGGGTGTATGAACAATAAAATCTATGGAAGAGAAAGTTTGCATATTATCTCTACATAGATTAAACACTATAAAGCAATTTTGCTTTATAGTGTTTAATCTATATTGTATATTTATAGTTTATGAATCACTTAATTAAATATGCGCAATATCAAAGGCTTTTATTGACACATTCTAACAACTAAAGAAGCCTTTGATGAAACTCGTTTAGGTCGCATGGCAGATTAAGGTGGAATAGATGCTCCTACTCGTTATAAAAAAACATGGCAAATCCAAAATTTGCCATGTTCATTGTTGTTATTCTTTATCCTTTTCTCTTAACGCATTAGCAGCATCTATAATCTTCTGAGCTGCCTGTGCAGGCACTTCCTCATATCTTGAGAAGGTCATTGAGAAGCTTCCTCTTGCTTGTGTCATGGATCTCAGGTCTGTAGCATATTTGAACATTTCAGCCAGTGGTGCTTCAGCTGAAACCTTCTGCAGCTTTCCGTCCGGTTCCATTCCAAGTATTCTTCCTCTCTTCTTGTTCAAGTCCCCTATAATATCTCCCATGTACTCATCTGGAACAAGTACTTCAACATGGTATATAGGCTCCAGAAGTACTGGCCCTGCAGCCGCGATACCCTTCCTATAGGCTAAGGATGCTGCAACCTTGAAAGGCATTTCAGCCGAGTCTACAGGGTGGAAGGATCCGTCATAAAGCTTACATCTTAAATTAACAACCGGGAAGCCTGCCAGAACGCCTTCCTCCAAGCATTCTCTCAGCCCCTTTTCAACTGCGGGTATATACTGTCTCGGAACTGCTCCGCCTACTATCTTATCTACAAATTCAAAATCAGCACTTCCATCAAGGATAGGTTCAAATTCAATCCAAACATGCCCATACTGTCCGTGTCCGCCAGACTGCTTCTTGTGCTTTCCTTCAGCCTTAGCCGATTTCTTTATTGTTTCTCTGAATGGTATCTTTGGATCTGTGAGAAGTACCTCTACACCAAATTTATTGTGCAGCTTCTTAGTAACAACTTCGAGATGCTGTTCACCCATTCCAGAAATCAGTGTTTGCTTTGTCTCGGCATTCTTTTCAACCTTTAAGGTAGGATCTTCTTCAACAAGTCTCTGTATACCGTGGCCTATCTTGTCTTCGTCACCCTTTGACTTCGGTTCAATAGCCATCGCTATGATTGGTGCCGGGAACTTGGTACTCTCAAACACCACAGGATTATTGGGATCACATAAAGTATCTCCTGTTGTAGTGTACTGCAATTTTGCAACAGCTGCAATTTCTCCTGCCACAAACTTATCCATAGCCACCTGCTTTTTACCTCTTAAAAGGAACAGGTTGCTGGTTTTCTCCCTCTTTTCCTTGTTGGAATTGTATACTTCCATATCAGGTGTCAATTTGCCTGACATTATCTTAAACATTGATATCTTTCCAACGAAGGGGTCCGCAATCGTCTTGTAAACCTGTGCGCTAAAAGGCGCATTTACATCTGCTGCTACCTTAACCTTTTGACCGCTCTTGACATTAACTGCTTCAGGAGCTGCTGCATCAGCCGGGGATGGCATGTAATTCAGCACCATGTCCATTAGGACATCTATTCCAATATTCTTAGATGCGGCACCACAAAGTACCGGTACAACATCTCCGCTAACAACCCCAAGCCTTAAGCCTTTCATTATTTCTTCCTTTGTAAGCTCCTCACCGCCAAAGAATTTCTCCATAAGTCCTTCGTCAGTCTGCGCTGCTGCTTCTATTATCATTTCCCTGTATTTTTCGACCTCAGCTTTAAGGTCAGCGGGAATATCACCCTCAACGGTTTTATTGCCTTCTCTTAGCTTTGCTTTCATGTCAATTATGTCAACTACGCCCTTGAAGCTTGCTTCCGTACCTATCGGAAGTGTGAAAGGAACAACTTTATTTCCAAAAACCTCTCTCAGCTGCTCAACAACCTTTGAGAAGCTTGCATTTTCTCTATCAAGCTTATTTACAAAGAACATGCCTGCCTTCTTACCTTCAACAATAAGATCCCAAGCCTTCTCTGCACCTACTTCAACTCCCCCAATGCTGTCAACAGCTATTACTGCGCCATCAATAACCTTTAAGCTTGCTACTACTTCACCTACAAAGTCAAAATATCCGGGAGTATCGATTACATTGATTCTGATTTCCCTCCACTCACATGGAGCAGTTGCTGCACTAATAGAAATCTTTCTTTTAATTTCTTCAGGGTCAAAATCTGTTACAGTAGTACCGTCTTCAACCTTTCCGAATCTGTCCAGAACTCCAGTATTAAACAGCATAGCTTCTGCTACTGTAGTCTTTCCAGAACCGCCATGACCATATAACCCAACATTCCTAAGATTTTCCGTTTTGTAATCCTTCATAAAAATTCCCCCTTTTATGTTTATTTTGTCCATCATTAGCAATTTTAAACATACTCGTAGCGAATGCTTGCATGTAACGCACTAAGTATCTTATATCAATAAATGCATACTTGATTCATGTATGCATTTCTATCAAAAATGGCACTTAGTGCCTTACGCGCTTTAACTGGGACATTCCGCACTTATTGGGTTATTTTAAAAAGGATTAAGTGCGAAATATTTAGCACTGTAACTCTAATTTTAGCTTTCCGAGAAATAAATGTAAAGAGAAAATATCGTTAAAAACTGAATATAGCGAATTTTTCGTGAATCCTTTTGTCGAAATATAAAAAGAGTTTACAATTTTTTTGTAATTGTTAAAAAAAGTTGATAAATCCACTGTTAAAAGGTACAATGAAAATGAACATTAAATTAGAGGGGGAACGATCTATGCAAGTAAAATACAGGAAGGAATTGGATCTCATTCCTGTGTATGTGCCCGGTAAACCCATTGATGAGGTTAAGAGGGAGTTAGGACTTGATAGAGTTATAAAGCTTGCATCAAACGAGAATCCGTTTGGCTTCTCACCATCTGTAAAAGCGGCTGTATTAAAGGCCCTAGAGGAAGCAAACCTTTACCCCGACGGCAATTCAACCCTGCTTAAAGAAACAATAGCACAAAAATATGGCATTTCGCCAGAAATGGTACAGCCCACATGCGGCTCTGATGAAATGATTGACCTCATTGCCAAAACCTTTATAGAAAAAGGTGATGAAGTGGTTATGGCGGATATCACCTTCCCACGCTACTTCGCCACATCTCAGATGATGGGTGCAGCTATAAAGAAGGTTCCTTTGAAGAACCTGGCTTATGATATTGAGGGTTTTATAAAGGTAATAAATGCAAATACAAAGGTAGTATGGCTTTGCAACCCAAACAACCCTACAGGCACAATCTTAATCGAGAAGGAGCTTGTAGAGCTGCTGGAGGCTGTTTCTCCTGAAACTTTAGTGGTGTATGATGAAGCATACTGTGAATTCGCTTCACATACTGACTATCCAAAGGACAGTCTCAAATTCCTTAAAAAATATAAGAATATACTGCTTATGAGGACACTGTCAAAGGCATATGGCCTTGCAGGGCTGAGGCTCGGCTATACAATAGGGGACCCGGAGCTGATTTCGCTAATCAATAAGATAAGGAATCCCTTTAATGTCACACTCCTCACCCAGGCTGCGGCTGTTGCTGCTATAAGCGATGAAGAATTCCTTGCAAAAGTAGTAGCCAATAATGACGAAGGTAAGAAATACATATATGAAGAATTTGATAAAATGGGCTTGGAATATGCAAAAACGGAAGCTAACCATATAATATTCAACGCTAATCAGAACAACAGCATAGTATTCAATGAGCTCCTCAAAAAAGGAGTAATCATAAGACCGGTGGTCGGCTTTACTCAAAATACCTGGCTCCGCGTAAGCCTCGGAACCATGTCGGAAAACAGAGAATTCATAAGGGTGCTTAAAGAAGTACTTAAATAGAATAAGAGCTGATTGATTATATTTCAGTCAGCTCCTTTTATTTTCAATTCATGTCGGGGGAACTGAAATACCGTGTTGCCGTTATTCAGTCCATTTAATATTCTTCATTATTACAGAAGTCGTGCTTCTTTTATTTTCTCAATATACTTTTCTGCAATATCAGTTATTTCAGAATAATTGCCCGTGCTTGCGCTATTCGTGAGACTTCCTCCCACGCCCACCGCTACCGCACCTGCAGCAATCCATTCGGCTACATTATCCAGATTTACACCGCCTGTCGGCATAAATTTACCATATGGAAGGGGCCCTTTAAATGCTTTGATAATTTTAGGACCTGCTATTTCTCCGGGAAAAACCTTGATAATATCCGCCCCCAGCTCCATTGCTTCCAAGGCTTCCTTTACAGTCATAGCACCAGATATATATGGAATAGTATATCGGTTGCATAATTTTATTGTATCGATATTCAAGCAAGGACTTACAATAAAGCTGGCACCGGATAGTATTGCAATACGAGCTGTCTCCGAGTCTAAAACGGTACCCGCCCCAATCATAATATTAGCCCCAGCAAATTCACTTGTCAGTTTGCTTATTACCTCATGAGCATTCGGAACTGTAAAGGTTATCTCAATTGCACCAACACCGCCGTTCAAGCAAGCTTCTGTTATTTTCAGGGCCTCTTGCTGATTCCTTGCCCTAATTACTGCAACTAAACCTGAGCTTTCGATTTTCTTATAAACATCATATTTTTCAATCATACTAAAGCCACCTTCCATTAATAAACCAATTAGTTCTGCCTATGTGCCAAAGCCAATTCAAAACAAGCATCATACATGTCTGAGGTAATAGTGATATTAAATACTTCTTCTAAACATATAAGCCAATTATGCACAAAATATATCCACCCATCCTCAATATGAATATGCTTGTCCTGCTGTAAATAAGCCTGACGCAGAAAAAGTAAATCTCCGCGATAATTGAAATCCCAGACATATGCGTTTTCCGGAAAAACAGCCTTTTCCGTCAAGGGCGAACCCTGACGGTCTTTACCTAACCCTGTCGCATTTATGATAATAGAAAACGGGGTTAATTGTTCCAGAAGTTTGTCTGTAGTTACCTGTTCAGGTACAATTTCAAATACTATATTGGCGTCCTTCAAATACTTGGAAAATATCTTCCGAGCTTCATCCAATCTCTCCGGGCTGCGATTGGCAATAATAATCCTTGAGGGAAACCCATCATGGCGGGCGCCGGAAAGCAGGTACGTCGTTATAGCAAGGGCACTGCCGCCAGCCCCCAATATCAAAACCTCCGCTCCGGTATTGAGAAAATGATCGTCAGCAATAAACTTATTTAATGCCATACCACTGGCAACAGGATCTTTTGCGAATGCAAACAGCTTATCCTTACTTTTGGAAATACATGACACTTCGCCCAATAACAAGGCATTTTCATCGATTTCATCAAACATGTCATATGCTGCTTTGTATAAATCTATTTTATGAGTAGTTATAAGCGCGCCCACTGCATCATCATTCTTTATCCTTTTCAAGACACCTCGGTATGAATCTGCCGAAGAATGTACCGGTAGATCGATGCCACAAATTCGGGCATCTTCAATCCCAAACACTTTCATCCAATGGGGAAAAATATTAAAAATAGCTGATTTCTGCGTTGTCACTCCAATAAAATATAGCTTTTTCAAAGTCATTTCCCTTCTTTACGTTCATTTTACTCTCCCATTGCAAAAGCTCTAGCCGGATTAGAAATAAAGAATTTATCTATAGTTGAATCATCGATGCCAAAGGCTTTAAGCTTTGGTACAAACGTGCCCATAAGATATTTCATACCGGGTCCTCCACCATATGCACTCCAATATGAACGAAGCGCAAAGTCCGTCCCTAATAAAATCTTTTCTGCGAAACCCTCGGCAGCCATTCTTGCAATTATATCTGCGATGGTACTATCCGGCCAGTATTTGATACGGCTCGCGTTATCATATTCAATATATACACCCGTGGAAGCAACTTCCTTGTGATATCCTAAATCGGGGTTCCTATCCAAATGGCAAATGATGATGCGTTCGGCAGCCACCCCCAAGTCGGTCAACATACGAATCTGTTCAAGGGCAAATGTGCCATGTTCCGTATGAGTAGATATAGGTGCATTTGTGCGGATATGTGCCGCTGCTGCTGCTCTGAACAGCTTCTGCGTAACACTTGCCATGCGGTGATAATCACTTGCTGCTTTTATTACTCCTGCTTTTGCATCCAGGCGGCGTATTACCGGACCTGCATAGCTGTAAGCATCCATACCCGTGTCTATTTCTGCAGCAAACAAGTCGGCTATTGTATCTTCGTCATATCTATAGAACCAATGCAAATCATCATAATACATAGGCTTGTGAAACCCTGTACAAGCAATGACATTCATACCCGATTCCTTTGCAATCCTAACCAAGGCTTCCGGTTCCCGTCCACAGTCAACAGGCATCATATCAACGACTGTACTTATCCCCAATGCTGCAATATCATCCAGCTCTTCACACGCTTTTTCTACGCTGTCCAATCTCAGCCCCGGATTATCTGCAACAGCTATCCCCCCTGAAATAATAAGGTGCTCATGAGAATAAACCTTGCCCAGAGAATTCGTGTCTATATCTCCCAGAACAGTTCTTGCAAAAGGCATAAAACCCCTCCTCATCCATTATAATCATTACATATAACCAATCTTACTCATTTAAGCTGTACATATCAGTAAATGTGTTTTTCAGCGCAGGATATATCCCGTTAAATACGTTATAGCGCTTTTTATAATTCTCTACAGTATTCTGATCATAAGGAAGCTGTACCGATTTTGCCAAATTTTCCGATGCATCGTTCCAATCCTTATAAATCCCGGCACCCATACCGGCAATAATCGCTGCTCCTATAGGAGAACTGTCTTTATTCATCATCAGATTTGTATTTTTGCACCCTATTATATTTTTTAGCGCATGAACCCACACATCACTCTTGCACCCACCGTCACCCAAATTAATTTCATTGACAATAATCCCCTGACCAGTGAATGAATCTATCAATTGCTTGAAGACAAATGCGACACCTTCCATTACTGATTTGGACATATGCCCCGCCTTATGTCCAGGTTTAAGTCCGACAAACACTCCCTTTGCATTAGGATCAAACATCGGCATCTGTACACCTGTCAAATAAGGTAAGAAAAATAAATCTTCTGAACCGTCCTTAACCTTCTCTGCCAGATCATTCATTCGTTTTACCAATTTATCCTTATCCACAGTTTCTTCATTCATGCATGATTCAAATACTTCCCTAAGCCATGCAAAAGCAAAACCGCCGGCGGGAATAGCCCCAAACGCATAATAAAGCTCCGGAACCGCATGGCAGAATTGAAAAATACGCCCTATATGCCTTTCATCAGGCGATTTTATCGGAGCTATAAGATGCCCTACCGTACCCACCGTTACACTTACCGATCCTTCGTTTAAAGCGCGTGTACCTATAGCTGCACATGCCATATCCGCAGCCCCCGCAACCACACGTGTCCCTTTTTTTAGCCCTGTTGCTGCAGCGGCTTCTTCAGTAATTTCCCCAACTATATCAGTCGATTTATAAACCGCCGGAAACTTCTTTACATCAAAACCATATTTCTCCATTACCGGGTCCCAGGTATGCTTGTGAAAATTTAGAAATAGTGTATCTGAAGCATCGGTAATTTCCGTGCACATCTTTCCGGTTAAGCAATACCTTATAAAATCTTTGGGATGCAGCCAAGTCTTCATATTACTCCAGATATCGGGATAATTTCTCTTAAACCATAAGAACTTGGGAGCTGATGTAATAAATGAAGGTACATTGTACCCTGCCTTCAATAATTCGGAATCAACTTTCATTTCCTCAATTTCCAATCGGCAGCGCGTATCCATGTGTGTAATGCAGTTAAAAAGCGGTTTACCCGAATTGTCCATTGGGACAAACCCAACCATCTGACCCGAAAAGCCTATTACTTTTATTTCATCCGCATTGCCTGTGAAGCTATTCAAGCAATCGCGTATTGCAAGGGAAACTGCCTTCCACCAGTCCAGAGGATTTTGTTCCATCTGTCCCGGTTTATCATATATGATAGGGTAGCTTGCACTTCCTGTTGATAATACAGCCCCCGTGTTTTCTTCATACATGTATACTTTTGTATTGGTTGTTCCTAAATCAATAGCCAATATAGACATGGTACCAAACCTCCCAAATGCTTTTATAGTGTCAGGCTTTGTGTTTTTCCTTGAGGCTCAAGCTATATGTAATTACCAGCAGGAGTATTATCAAACCTTGTACCGATAGCTGTCCGCCGTAAGGTATTTTAAACAAGGTCAAAACACTTTGAATAAGCGTAATCAAAAGCGCACCCATAACAGTGCCTATGTAGCCTCCCTTTCCGCCATTTATAGAAGTGCCTCCCACTACGACTGCTGCCAGCGACATGAATTGATACATATCACCCATCCCGAAATAGCTTTTCCCGGTGAACCCGACAAGCAGCAGCCCTACTATCGCGGAAAAGAGTCCACTGAGCATATATACGGCAATACATATCTTTTTTGTAGATATACCCGAAAAATGCGCAGCAAGTGAATTTGATCCTGTATAATAAATTGCTTTTCCAAAAGTAGTTTTATTAAGTAAAAAAAACACTACACTGATGCAAATCAACCATACCAAGAGAACACCGTTAATCCCAAACAACCATTTCTCATTTACGAACCAGTTAAACTCAGGTATATCTGCAAAGCTTGATGTACCTTTTGTGATTACCAAGGCTATACCCTTAAAAATACTGCCTGAAGCTAGAGTCATAACCAAGGGTGGAATATTGAGAGTGCTTACGCCTATTCCGTTAAATGCCCCAAGCAGAATACCCATAATTAAGGTTAAAAAAATCAGCAGCACCCAATTAAAACCCCATACCTTGTACGCCAGAGCAAAGAATATGCCGCAAAAGCTTATCATTGAGCCCATGGATAAATCGAATTTGCCCGTAAGAATGACCAGATTTTGCCCTGCAGCTACTATACCTAAAAAACCCGCAAGCTGTATTATGCTTATAAGATGTCCGAAGCTTCCGAAGCCTTCAACAAAAAAACCTACTAAAATCCATCCGAGTATAAACACCCCAAACATAAGTATCGTGCTTATATTTGCTCTAGTTGCAGAATTATAACGCATATTCGGCTCCCCCCTAAATCTTACGGTTTAATTGACTCATGCATACAGCTGCCAAAAGGATTATTCCTTGCACAGCATACTGCCAAAAGGATTCGACCTGGAGGAAAAATAATATATTCACCAGAATTGATATCACAACCGCACCGGCTGCAGCTCTGGCCATATGCCCTATACCACCTGCAAAACTCACGCCTCCAAGAACCGCACCGGCAATCGAAGTAATCGAATAGCTTATTGCAATATTTGCATCTCCCGACATTGTTTTTGCAGCGAGTACCATTCCACTTAAACCACTCAATACAGCACATATGACAAATGCCAGCATCTTTGCCTTTTTCACAGGTATACCCGTCGCAAAAGCGCTGTAATAATTTCCTCCAGCAGCATAAATATTTATACCCATAGGGCGCTTTTTTATATACTCCCAAATAAGCAGCAAAAAAATCAGCATAAACAATGTATTTGGGACGGAAAAGGATACTCCAGTAAAAAACTTAGAATACCCAGGTGTGATTAGCCCGCCCGGGACAGGTAATATCAGGAGTGCCAGGCCAGAAAAAATCATTGAGGATGAGAGAGTAGCTACAATGCCGCTAATATTGAAGTACGCTACGACAAAGCCCGTTACAAGGCCAATAGCAACTACAACCAGCATTACCAGCAAAACTGATAACCACCCCAGCTGCCCCATCGTTACGGCAAGGATAACAGTCGATAAACCAACTACTGCTCCAATAGATATATCAAGCTCTCCTACGATCATCACCGAGGTTTGTGCCATGGCAGCAAGTACCATAGGCATGACTTGCAATAATAAATTGTTTATACCACGCTCCGTAAACATTCTCGGATTCATTAATCCATTAATAATAATTGCAACAATCAATGTCAAATATATTGCAGGTATTTTTCTGAATACTCTGCCCATTTTTTTTACAAGCACCACGTTTGCTCTCCTCCTAGCATATTGAGTTTCTCAGACATCACTATATTACTTTTCTACCAAAGGAAGCATTTAAAATATTCTCTTCCGTCAGCTCTTTACCGGAGAGTTCACAGGATATCTTACGCTCAAAAAGTACTAAAACACGGTCACATAAGCCTATAAGCTCAAGAATCTCATTAGAAGAAACAATAATGGCATATCCTGAGTTTGCCAATTCACGCAGCAGATTATATATTTCGGTTTTTGTACGAACATCTATGCCTCGAGTAGGCTCAATAAGCAGTAAAACCTTGCTTGGCTTCAATAACCATTTGCCGAGTGCAATTTTTTGCTGATTTCCACCACTCAAATATTTAACTGTTTGCGCTGTTGAGGCTACTTTTATACTCAGCTTTCCCACCAATTCAGAAATTGTATTTTTTTGTTTTTCTTTGATTATCACTCCCGCTTTGGAAATAATATCGAGGGCACAAGGAATTATATTTTCGCCAACGGATAATTCCACAAATAGCCCTTGTGTCTTACGGTCAAGAGGCACAAGCTTTATACCCGCATCCATGGCATTTTGGGGATTCCGGATTCTGGCCTCTTCTCCGCTGATGGAAATATGCCCTCCGGTAGTTTTACCTATACCAAACAAGGTTTGCAATAATTCAACCTGTCCATGACCTTGCAGCCCTCCCAGTCCAAGTATCTCTCCCGATTTTGCATATAGCGATATTTGTTCAAGCCCGCCTTCAGTGGATAGGTTTTTTACTTCTAAGACTTCTTTTCCCAGTCTATCCTTAACATCCTTTTCAAGGCTTTCATATTTGCTTGGAAATGAGCATTCTATCGAACAACCCGCCATCGCAGATATAATCCTATCGGTATCAAGCTCTGACATTTTCGCATCCTGTATCTGCAATCCATCCTTAAAAATCGTACAGGAATCACAGAATTTGAACAATTCCACCATTCTGTGTGAAACAAACACGATACTCTTACCTCTATTTTTGAGCTTCTGAACAACTTCATACAATCTGTCTACCTCCTTGCTTCCTATGGTAGATGTTGCTTCATCCAAAATAATAAGCTCAGGATTGTATGAAAGTACTTTCGCTATCTCAACAAGCTGTTTATCCGCCAATTCCAGTTCTCCTACAAGCTTTCTCAATGGCAGCTTCAAGTCCAATTCATTTAGCAGCTCAGCCGCTTGCTCTTCCATTTTTCTACTATCAATCATTCCCAGTTTTCCTTTAGGAGCATGTCCCAGATATATGTTTTGCGCAATACTCATTGTATCAACCAGGGTCAATTCCTGCTGTACTGCTGCTATACCTATTTTTAACGCATCCTGCGGTCTTTGAAGCCTTAACTCCTCACCATTCCAGAGGATTTTCCCATCATTGGGTAATATCAAGCCTGTCAATATCTTTATCAATGTGCTTTTACCCGCACCGTTTTCGCCGATTAAAGCGTGAACATTATTCTTAAAAAACTTCAAGTTAATATTTTCTATCCCGCGGTTCTGGTTATAATATTTGGTCAGGTTTATAGTCTCTAACACTGGTGCATCCATTGCCAGATCACCTCCTTATGCGGTTCCTCCAGGCTGTGACTTTATCTTAAAATTCATAATCGTTTTATTGGCGGTATTCATCCGATGGGAAAGAATACCGCCAATAGCCTGACAATATACCCTTTTCTTCTATTTTGCCGAATCGATTATTTTGTTAACATCTTCCTGAGAAATTTTATCGAATACCCAATAGTCATCCGGCTTATCTTCTTTTATGTACTGATCCAGGTTATCATCTGTAACCAATGGTAACGGAACAACAACCGTCTTAGGTACTTCCTGTTTCTTTAATGCTCTTAAAGCCAACTCTAATGAAATTTGGACGTTGTAGCACGGGAGCGATGGAGCTATGGAAGTAAACCCTTCACTTTTGCTCTGTTTCCACATTTTCAGGAATCCGTTATACGCTTCTCCTACCATAGGAACGAGAGGTCTCTTTACTTTTTTGAATTCATCAATTGTACCGGCCGTCATTTCCCCGCCCTGTGACCATACACCATCAATTTTGGGGTATGCAGTTAGCCAGTTTGCCACAGTTGTTTGTGCTTTTGCTTTTTCCCAATCACAATTTGCTTCGGCAAGAACCTCAACCCCTGGAATGCCCTTCAAAATCTTCTCCGCTTCTGCCCAACGTCCCTGGTTTGTGGTATTTCCGGCGGCGCCATTTAATACTATAACCTTGCCTTTTCCGCCCATTTTGTCAACCAACCATTGTCCTGTCTTCTTGCTCCATTCACTGTCGTCGACATAAACCTTCGATGTCACCTTGTCGGAATTCACCATGCAATCCTGCATAATGACAACGATACCTTGTTCAATTGCTTCTTCAATAGCAGGAACAAGCGCTGTTGGAGAAACTGCCTGAATAATGATTGCATCAACATTTTTATCAATTAAATTACGTATAAGGTTCGACTGATTTTCCGGGTTAAAATCCGGGTTGGCAAGTATTATTTCCTTTATTTCAGGATTATTCTTTGCTATTTCCTGAGCCAGTGCCCAGTTTTGAGTCTGCCATGAGTTGCCTAAAAACAATGGTGACCAAGCTATTACAAATCCGTCCTTGTTAGCTTCCCCCTGTGGTTCAGCAGTAGTTTCACTCTGTTTTACTGGCGCCGGTTGGCAGCCCACAAATGCGAATAGAATTGTTAAGACTAGTAATAAAGCCAGATACACCTTAATCTTTTTCATAATATACCTCCTCATATTTTTCGCGTAGTACGCGAATTCTCACTTGTATTGAAAGTGTCCTTACAATATGCAGCCTCCTTCCATCAAGCAGCTTCTTAATTCTTCAAACGGCACCTCTTCATACGTTATGCCTTTCTTTAAGGCAATTGCTCCTGCTGTTCCTGCCGCTTGACCCATAGCCATAACTTGAGCAGTGTTTCTTGCGGATGCCTGTGCACCATGTGTTGCCGACAAGCAGCGTCCTGCTACGGCAATATTAGATAATCCTACCGGCAGTAATGACCTGTAAGGTATTTGATATATTCCGTCTCCGCCTACATATACCCAGCGCGTAGACGAGCCTGCATGATGCTCCTCTACCGGTGCGGCACAACAGGCAATTGCATCTTTGAATTTCATAGCTTCCTTAACATCACTCTCGGATAATATGTATTGGCCCGATACACGCCGGGTCTCTCTGACTCCAATGTGTTGTGCCGTATTTATGCAATGTGAATTCTCGAACCCATCAATATAATCTTTTAAAAAATCGGTATATAGCTTGGCCTGCCGCCTTCCCTCCATTTCAGCATAAGACAGCTGCCACGGATCGGTTGCATCAATATTTGTTACACGCACCATATTTGCTTGAAGTACTCCCTGATAAAGAGTACGGTGGAAAGAACCGTCAAGCCTTGGTAAGTCATATTTACCGCATTTTTTTGCCTCTTTCATCAGCGTCGATATTTCCTCATGTTTAACCTTAAGAGCCCGTTCTATGTCTACATTTCCAATAAAAAAAATAGTAGTCAGGGACTGCAAGGTTTCACCCTTCATAAGCGGGACAAATTGCCCTCCGGCACAATATATTACATCTGCATCTCCGGTTGTATCGATATAAAGAGCTGCTTCCAAGCTTATCACTTTGCCCTTCGCAGCTAAAAGCACAGACTTAATATTTTTCTTAATACTGCTCGAATTACTACATTCTGCACCTATTACAGTCGAATAAAGTAAAACATTTACTCCGGCATCCAGAACTTTATTCTCCCACACTCTTTTTAATGTCTCTACATCGTATGTGATACCAGTTCCTGCGCCATATGTATTCTGTCTTTCAAAACAAGCATTTTCCGATTTGAGCGCCTCTACGGTTTCCCATGCAAGTCCTCCCACTATACGTCTTGGATCTTTCCCCGGTGTATAAAAGCCGTAGAAAGTATCAACAGCTCCTGCAGTCCTTGTCCCACCAAGACAGCCTTGAGCCTCTACCAGTATTACTTCCGCTCCCAAGCGCGCAGCCGAAATAGCAGCCATTATGCCAGCTGCGCCTCCTCCCAAAACCGCAATGTCACATTTAATTTTCTCAGTTTTCATTGTTGACCTCCAATTAATGAATTAGAATGATGGAACCATTTTGCAGTCAACCACCATTTTCCCAATTTGCTCAATCTTTTTAACATCAATAATATTTTTAAACAATTCACATGCCGGTATGTTTTCCTTCAGAGTTACAATAGTTGCCCTGGATACTTCACCAATGACTTCTTTGTGAATAAGCGGTTCAAATTCAAGCTTATTAATAAGATCTATGGCTACAAAGGTACGGCTGTGGATGACTGCCGCATCGATCCTTCCATCTGCAATTGCATATGGAAAATTATAATATGGTATATTAATTTTTTGATTTGAGGGAAATTCACGTTCTGAAAATAGCATGTTGTCATATGACTTATGATCTACACCGATTTTCCATTCATCTCGTTTCTCTGCATCCTTGCGGTATATTACATAAAGATTGGAATAGAAAGTTTTGGGCGACAGCTTCGCCACTATTTCAGTTTCTTCATTTGCTATTATTCTTTCTGCACTGCTTTCAGATACGATTATAAAATCGCAGCGTTTGTTCAATAAGCTTTCCAAACGAGCAGACGCACCGTTCTTAAAGTTTAAGGCAAACGGCACACCGGCATTGGAGAAGACTTCCGTAAAGCCTGTAGCTAAACCCTCGAATTCAATAGCATTCGGCAGTGGTAATTGCCCGACAAAGGGACCATTTCCTGCTAATTCAAAGAGCTTTAGAAAATCCTTTTTTACCAGGAAAGTACCCATCTGTCCACGTGCATGCAGTTCAATGACACCTTTTGTTTTAAGATTGTTTAATGCCTTGTCTATCGTGCCGAATCCCACAGAATACTTTTTGGCAAGCATCGGCATTGTTTCAATCTGGTCTCCCTCGTTATTACGTAAAAATTCATTAGCAAGCTGCCTTGTAATGATATCTTCCTTATTGGCCATCGTTACACCTCATTTAAATTATTTCTATATAGATTTAATGTTTTTTTATCTACTATTTAATTTTCATTTTACTGAAAATTGATTATTTTGTCAATATCAATTTTCAGATTATTGAAAAATCCTTTTGCAGCAATTTGCAGGCTTCAAGCCTGACCCCTTATAACTCTTATAAATAGCCAACAGTCGAGACCTTTACATGTTCAATCTATTGCAAGCCCCTTGAAAGTAATGTAATTATGTAAGATACTATAATAAAAGCATTTATATATATAAGGCTTCTATTGAAGCATTTTAACAACTAAGGAAGCCTTTTATGAAACTCGCTTAGGTCGCCTGACACATTAAGGTGGAACAGACGCTCCTACTCGTTATAGAAAAAAGAGGGGGTAATACACAATGCAGTATAGAAGATTTGGGAAACTGGGGTTTGATGTCTCGATACTCGGTTTTGGTTGTATGAGGTTTCCGCTTATGCCAGGAATTGATGGGGGTGAGCCGGACTCCGGCAAAATAGACGAAGCAGAATCCATAAAAATGATTAGGTATGCCATTGACAACGGAGTGAATTACATAGATACCGCTTACCCTTACCACAGGGGCAGCAGTGAGGTCTTGGTAGGAAAAGCCCTAAAGGATGGCTACCGTGAAAAGGTAAAGCTGGCTACAAAGCTGCCTACCTGGCTTCTAAAGACCAAAGATGATTTTGGCAAATTCCTTGATGAGCAGCTTGAGAAGCTTCAGACAGACCATGTGGATTTTTACCTTATGCACGCTCTTGACAAAGAAAGGTGGAATACGATAAAAGAACTTGATGTGCTTGACTCCCTAGAGAAGGCCATAGAAAGCGGCAAAGTAAAGCATGCAGGTTTCTCCTTCCATGAAGATATCAGCTTCTTCAGGACGATACTGGATTCCTTCGACTGGGGAATGTGCCAGATAATGTTCAACTATATGGAGGACAGAGAGTGGGAAAAGCACATAAGCCACGCAGACAGCAAAGGAATTGCGGTTGTTGTGATGGAGCCTCTCTTGGGAGGCAAGCTTGCTAATATTCCTCCTGGGTCAGTGGGAAAGGTATGGGAGGAGTCCGGATATGACAGGAGCCCTGCCGACTGGTCATTCAAATGGATATTCAACCATCCCGGGGTAACTCTCGCCCTAAGCGGCATGAGCACTATGGAGCAGGTGGTTGAAAACGTGAAGATAGCTGAAAATTGCTTGCCAAATGCATTGAGTGAAAAAGAGCTCAATACCGTTGAGAAGGTAATAGAGCTTTACACCAGCCTGAATAGAGTGAAATGCACCGGCTGCGAATACTGTCTGCCCTGCCCCAATAATGTATCCATACCGCAGATTTTCACTTACTACAACGAAGCAACTGCTTACAACATTCACGCTGAGTCAGCAAAGAACTATGCAGGCTTGAAAGAATCAGGCAAGGACGCATCGCTGTGTGTGGAATGTGGCAAGTGTGAAGAGGCATGCCCTCAGAAGCTGCAGATAATAAGGCATCTCAAAGAAGCACACGAATCGCTGAAGGGGTAAGTAAACAGGTTCGAGGTTCGAGGTTCGGGGTGCGGGGTGCGAGGGGTTTAAGATCAAAGTATAAATAAAAAAGCAATGAGTATCATCGATACACATTGCTTCTTTTTTTATAAGTGTCTGCTATTAAATATTAAAAACTACAAAGCCCTTCCAAAACCCATTTCCCCTCGTCCCGAGCCTCGTAACCCCGCACCCGTCCCCTCTCACCTCGTACCCCGAACCCGTCTCATACCTCTATCTTTTCAAAAAGTCTTACTCCTACCGTAGAGAGTATGTTGTACAGCAGCAGGTCAAGTATGCTGAACATTACCACTATCATCAGGAAGGTCATCCACAGTGTAAAGCGCAGTGCTATGCTGATAAAAACCGGTATCCCGGCAATTATTATGCTAACCAGCATGTTGAGCACAACATTGAAATTCTGCTTCACGGCCTTCTGCTCATTATCCCATATAAGCTTAGGGAAGTTAAGATCAAAAAGTATTCCCACAAAGGAACTGAAGGTTATTCCCAGGGCACTTGCTATGATAATAAGCAGTATAAGGTAAATCGGCATCGGTATAAACACCACTGCAGACAGCACCATGGACAGCGTCCCCACAGCACCCATGCTCATGCCGGACAGTACCTTCGCCATTATCTGGGTCTTGTAGCTTATCGGCAGATACTTACTCACAAAGATATTAGCACCCTCCCTGGATATTGCCGAAGCAGTAATTCCATTGGTAGAGGCAACAAATGCACTTATTCCGAAGGCCACGGCTAGTATCCCTGAACTCACACTGCCATCGGTTATATATATACCGAAGCCCTGAAACTCTTGCATTTCGTCGGGTTGTACAAGAAAAGGCAGGATTATGAATATCGGAAAAATGAAATTCATAAGCACACAGTTCATAAAATAAACGGGCGTCCTGAAAAGCAGCTTGAGTTCCTTCATGGTATATGCCATTAATGCTGATTTCTGCTCACTGGATTTTCTAAGCTCTGCTTCTGAGTATTTCTTCCTTTTTGCAGATGCTTCCGATATACCCACCACGCCTTTGAAATACATTCCTTCGCCGAAGCTTAAGAATAGCAGCACAAAAAGCAGGCAGATAAGCACAAATACAGCCAGGTTCACAAAACCCTTCAAAGCTTCACTATGCAGCAGCGCCATCACTGCAAATCTGTTGTTGAAGAAAATGCCTGACATTACTCCGACAAAGGAGTTGTTCCCCTGTGCCATCAGCTGCTGAAGCTCTCCGGCATTAAGAGAAGCACTGCTGAATTTAGTGATAACAGCATTCATTCCGACAGCAAGAAACATCGCTATAGTTCCGCCAACAATCCTGAATCTGTCTCTATTTTTTGCAAGGTTTGTAAATCTCATCACCAGCATACTAAGTATGGATGCATATATAAGAGGTACTAACGGCAGTGTCAGAAATATCAGTAAGCTATACAGATAGTACATTAATCCGGCTCTACTGGCAGCTCCGAAGCCTATAAGAATAGGAGCAAGGAAAACAAGCTCAGTTAAATATTCATAAAACAAAGTCACAGTAAACTTTGCCGCCAATATCTCTGAAGGCTTTAAAGGCAGCGGCAGCAGGCTCTCAATATCTTTCGAAAAATAGAATACACTCATTGCATAGAAAATACTGAAAAAGAAAACTGCCATACTGACTGCCGAAAAGCCAATTCCAAGAATTAATCCCTCCTGCTGTATCTCAGACAGCAGGCCATATCCTCCGTAGGTCATGGTTCCTATGCCAAACATCATAGGCAAAAATGCAGCAATTACAATTATAGGAAGCAATATCCTCTTGATACGACTCTTACCTGGTTTATCAGCCTTTAAAGAAAGCAAGTTGAAATTTTTCAGCATCACCTTGGTTAAAACTATATATCTACTCATTTTCCGTCAACTCCAAGAATATTTTCTCCAGGGATCCATTGCTTTTGAAGTGCTCTCTTATTTCATTCATAGTGCCGTAGAACAACAGCTTTCCCTTGTTGATGATGGCTACCTTGTCACACAGCTTTTCAGCCACCTCCAGCACATGGGTGGAGAAGAATACAGTTTTGCCGGCAGCAGCATGATTTTTCATCATTTCCTTCAGTGTAAAAGAGGACTTTGGGTCAAGTCCGGTCATCGGCTCATCCAATATCCATACGGACGGGTCATGGATAAGTACCCCCATAATAATAATCTTCTGCCTCATCCCATGGGAGTAACTCTGTATCTGATCATTGAGGGCAGCCTCCATTTCGAAGCTTTCCGAAAGCTCCTGTATCCTTTTCCCTCTCAGATCACCAGACACATTATATATATCAGCCATAAAGTTTAAATACTCAATCCCTTTTAGGCGCAGGAACATGTCAGGGCTGTCAGGCACAAAGCCGAACTGCCTTTTTGCATCAAGGGGTCTTTCCTTAATATCTATCCCATTTATTGTAATGCTTCCACTATCTGCATTAAGTACTCCTGTGATGATTTTTATGGTTGTTGTCTTCCCTGCTCCATTCGGACCGAGAAAGCCTATTATTTGCCCCTCCGGAACAGACAAAGTAAGGTCATCCACAGCTTTTACCGTACCGTTATACGATTTGCTTACATTAACGAACTCTATCATAAATTTCCCTCCATTTGGGTTTTTTGCCATTTTATTATAACATATCTATATAAAAATTAAAGCTCCCTAAATAATATATCTTTATTAGGAAGCTTTAATACCCTGACTAGAACAAACCTCTTTGTGACACATAGCTGAGAGTCATTTTTCCTGCCTGAAACTCTATTGCCCCGGTCCATACATCCGACTCCGGATACCTTATCGCAGTACCCTCAGAGCTTATCGTTACAGGGGGTGTATATATCACAAATTCCTCAAGACCGTGGAACTTTTTAATTGAGTTGCCCAGTATTATATTCAAACACTCCGAAATCGAGTCCTCAATATACTCCTTCCCATCTCCATCGGGCAAGACATCTAGCGATAATCCTGCTGCAAAGCTTTCTGCCAGACTTTCATCAAAGCTTAGGACGAACCTTCCCTCAAGAATTCCTTTTATACTGCTAAAAGCTGTATATTTTTTCAATTCTGCCCTATCCATTTTCTCCATGCTCATACTCACTTGGGCTTCTTCCGTCTCGCCCAGCTGCTCTCCTATAAACCTCACAACAGTATTCATAAGAGGAGTCATTATATCCTCTATGGTCAACTGCATCAAATCAGCTGTCTTGTATGCCGGAAGTGTGATACAGAACTCAGTTCCCTCCCCTGCTTTGGTAGAGACGCTTATTTTGCCGCCCAGCTTTTCAATTTCTTTCAAGACTGCGAACAAACCTATACCTCTTCCTGACAATTCATTAGCCACCTCTTTAGTCGAAAAGCCTTCTGCGAATATTATATTCAGAACTTCATTGTCCGAGAGGCTTTCCATTTGTTCTCTGCTGACTATCCCCTCTTCAACCGACTTATGCTTTACTCTGTCAATATCAATACCATATCCATCATCAGATATCGTTAGCTGAATGCTTTCCTCATCCTCTACCAATGTACATGTGATATTTCCAAGTCCATTCTTGCCGACAGCTATTCTATTCTCAGCCGTTTCTATACCATGGTCTACAGCATTCCTGAAAATATGTGTAAGGGATTTTGCAAAATCACTGTACCTTTCTATATCAACCTGAAATTCACCACCTGCTATCTCCAGAACTTGAATCTGCTTGCCCAGCCTTTCTGACAGGCTGCTCATATAATCAGGATAGGATTTCAAAAGGTCTCTGAAAGGCTTGTAGCGCAGCCTCTGGACTTCCGGCATCAGCAGCCTGCATTCAACAGGCGAGAGAATTGACAGCATTTTTTTCTCGATATCAAGAAGCTTTGATCTGTCTATCAAAAGTCCTCTTTCTATTCCGGTAAATCTGCTTTCGAAATCTTCTCCAAGCATTTCCCGGAGCAGCATAATATCCTTCTCCATTCCATGCTCATAATCAAACCCTTCGATAAGCTTACACAAATCAGCGGTCGTATGAGCATTCAGGTTCTTCGAAAGCCCCGAAATTCCCTCTTCAAGCTCATGAAGCTTTGAAGCCGTATTTGCCATACCAAGCTGGCCGAAGCTGCCCTTCAAGGTATGGACATGCCTGAATACATCATAGATTTTATCTCGCAATGGGCTGTCACTGCCTATGGTATACTTTGCTGCTTCACTGAAATAACTGTCATAATCCCTGGTACATGCCACAAAATCATCATGATTTGCTACAACCTTAACTACCATTCGGAATATGTCACGTTCTCTTTCAACTTTGTTTTCCAAAATCCGCTTTTCAGTGACATCTGTCAGTATAATCATGAAACGCTGATTCTCACCGGATCTGCTGCATATTATCCTATATTCGATAAGTATACTTCGTTCGTTTATGAGAAGTTCTTCGGACAGAAGCGGAAAATATACCGCTCTCTTGTTAGGGTTCTGCTCCTTCAGGAGTTTTACCAAAACTGCACTAATAAACTTTCTCTGTTCTTCATCCCCGGGATGTATCAGCTGAAGGAAATCCTTCCCCTCTATGTTTTCACCAAATAATCTATTGCACTCAGTGCTGTACTCGGGGTTTATCAGCAGGTCTTCCCCAAAGGTTAGCAAACCCTGCCCCGTGTTATCGAGAATTGCCTTTACCGCTTCCATTCTGCTTTCTATGATGGCGGCAAGCTCACCAACCTCATCTACGACCTCTGGGTTAGTAAAATGAGCAAACCCGCCTGCCACAGCTTTCCTTGAATGCTCCCTCAGCTTTGTTATCGGAGATGTTATGCTTTTAGACAGCACAAGGGCTGCTATAACTCCAAGCAGTGAGATTATTATTGTAACCAAAACCATTGGTATAGTGTTTTTATTCATTATACCCAATATGGGAGCAGCGTCAAGATCCGCCCCAAGAAAGGCAACTACATTGCCCTGGGAATCATGGATAGGGATGTAGGCGCTGACAAGGTCACCCCACTCGTTATTGAAAGCAAAGTCATCCTTTACTACCTGCCCCTTCATTGCCAATTCAAAATTTTCAAAATACTCTTCAAAGTCTTCAACATCGCCAAGCAGGGAGAAATCCTCGGAATCCGGCTCCGAGCCGTCCACAACATATATGTATCTGCCCGTCTCATCCTTAGTCATTGTGTATAGATATTCCAACCCCAAAGTGCTGCGGGTTTCACTCAACCTGCTCTGCAATTCACTATAGTAAGGATGATTCTCATCCATTGTATCAATAACTTCCTTGAGCTTGTCCCCATCAACAAGTTGAGCTGCAACATATGCAGCCTTATACGCCTGGTTTCCCAGTATATCCTTTGTCAGAGCTATCCCTCTGTTAACTGCAAAACCGCTTGACAAAGCAACTTCTACCAGCATCAATATTATAAAAAAAATAGATATCTTGGTCTTGAGCAGCAGCCCTTTTATCATCATCACACCCCCAAATGCTATTAAATCATTTCATATTATAACATTATTTGACAATATTTGATAGTGAGCTATTTTTTTATGCTATGAATATTCTTCCTTACATATCAATCTTAGAATTTGGAATACTGAAATTAAGTGGACATTAAGACCCAAAACAGATATTAATTATGAAATGGAGGCAATGAGATGAGAAACCTGTCAGAAGCTGAAGTGCTGAACCTTAACAAGCTGCTTCAAGCAGAAACTACCGGAGTTACAAAAGCAAGAATGATGATTCCCGCTATTAATGATGAAGAGCTGAGGCGTACGGCTGAAACGTCCATCTTGGCATGTGAGGCGCGTATAAAGGGCATCCAGCAGTTCATAGCCGAAAATAATATAATCGATACAGTGGAGGTGCACTAGGATGACAAATATGGTCGATTCTATGAAGGCTATTAAGAAACAGATAGATGATCAAAGTATTGCCAATGATATGCTAATGACCTCAAAAGCCTCTACCAGTGGATATCTTATGGCGGTGCTGGAGAGTTCCACTCCAGAGCTGAGAGCAATGTGTAGAGATGCTCACAACCAAACCTTGGATGAGTATTCAGCACTTATGGAATTAGCCATAAACCGTGACTGGCTTAAGCCCTATCAAACACCGGAGCAACAACTGACGGAAGCTTACAGGCAGTCTGAAAAGGCAGTGACCTATCACAAAGCATAAGGCGCAGACTTAAGTCTACGCCCTTTTTATCAGTTAAAAACATCCACCAAGCTGCCGAAGAGTTCTTTATTCTCCTTGATTTTCATTTCACTTCCCAATACACAGTAGCTTTGTCTCTTCATAAGCTCCAGCATCATATCGGATAAGGTCCTTATATCCTGCTGCTTTGTGTTGAGGATTTCTTCCCTTTCTTTTTGCAAATCCTCGGGAGTAATTCTCCTCATATAATTCTCAATAGCCCTTTCTCCCTTCATGAACGGGGTCAGCGGCAAATCCAGCTTACTTACTGTGCCTATGATATACTTGGTCATTTCCCGCTCATCTATCTGGAAGTCCTTCAAGTAGTCATGCATTTCATCATACACCTTGAGCGTTTCCTTGAGATTGGGATCTCTGTAAGAGACCATGAACATATTGCCGTTCTTTTCAAAGCCGGAGAAAGCACCGTAGGCTCCCCCCTGCACTCTTATGCGGTTCCAAAGGTAGCTGTACCTGGATATCGTCCTGAGCACCTGCAGCTTCCCTGTGTATGGATAGCCCAGCTTGATGAAATTATAGCCCTGAGCTACATACTGCACTTTGCCCTGGGTCATCAGCCCCTCATTCAGAGACTTTGTCTCAAAAGTGTACTGTACCGGCGGATGCTTCTGGTTACTTAACTCCTCCAGTATCAGATTGATATTCTTAGCAAAGCTGTGGTAATCTTCCTCTTCACAGGTCACCCCTGCAATCAAGCCATCTTTCCTGAATAACAACCCCATAAGCTTCTGGAGGTTCCCCGTTACTTCTCCTATCCTGCTTTCGAAGTTCTTTTCTATATCAGCAATGAACTTGTAGTAGGTCAGTCCTGTTATGGTCTCAAGATAGCTTCCCTCCGCTGAAAAATACGAGAATAGCCTTTTGCATGCAATTGTATATCCCTCATTGGATATCCTCATCTCAATCCTGGATTTATTCTCCTGTATTATCTCCTTGATTCTTTTTATATCATCAAGCTTTGTCTTGGTTATAATCTCGCTCATAAGCTCAAACATCCTGGTCAGCTTGCCAGCTAAAGCCCTGCCCCTTACAGAGAATACAGGATGATATTTGGTGTCATCATTCTTTTCTCCGTAAACCTGTGGGCTGAACCTGATGCCTCCGGTGTACATGTCAATTTCCTTTGAAAGATCTCCATATTCATGGCTTTCGGTGCTGACCTTGCCAAGTATTCCCGCAAGAAGAGGAATGTAGGGCAGCAGCTCTTGTGGCACAGCAGTGGTATCGAATAGAAGGTCTGCATACACTATGTCATTGGTAAATATGTGGTGCGCAAGCACCTTGATCCCTGCTTCCTCCTTCACCTTCTGGGGCAGTACCTCACCCTTGGGGGCAATATCCTGTATTGAAAGCATTGGTATAAGCTGGAGCTTCTCAGGAGTATCAGGGGTGTTCTGCCAATCTTTCAGCTCCCTGGTCTGCTTCACTAGCTCCTGCAGCTGTTCTTTACTCAACTGAGCCTTTATTCTCTTAAGCCTGTTCCTTGTCTCCTCGTCCTTAGCCTCTGACATGCCCTTTTTAGGCTTCAGCACCAGCATTGAGCTGTGGTTGTTTTTTAAAATATACTCTTCTATGAGGTTCTCAAAATATCTGTTCTTCAATTCTGCTCTTATTTTCTCAAATATATGCTCATAGCTTAGATGCATAAAGGGATTCTTGTCATAAAGCCAGCTGTCCATGATTTTTATATTGTATATGAGGCCTTTTGGATAGCCTTCAAAATCCGCTTCCCGGAGCTGGAATTCCTTCAAATTGACAGCAGCCTCTACCAATTGACTGTCCAACCCGTCCCGAACCAGCTTTTTCAAGGTTTCTTGGGCTAGCTTTATAAATTCTTCTTTGCGTTCCACATTTGAATTCTTCACTACCACGCTGAAAACAGGCTGAAGTATGCTGTTGTCATATTTACCGAAAACATCCTTGCCTAGGCCGGCCTCTATCAATGCTTTTTTGAGCGGGGATGCGGGCGTTGACAGGAGTATATGCTCTAATATCTCCATTGCAAGATATGACTCTGCATCTGTAGACAGTCCTGTCGCATAATTCAAGCTGAGATATGTCTTATCCCTTTCATTCTCCTGTGCGGATATGGGATACTCCAATACATAGCTCTTCATCGAATCAAAGGACTTCTGTACAGGTATGGAAGAGTCTACGGAAATTGCTTCGAAGTCCTTAAGATACGCTTCATCAATAAACTTCAAGCGCCCGAGTACGTCCATTTTTCCGTACAGGAACATGTAGCTGTTTGATGGGTGATAATACCTCTTATGAAAAGCGAGGAATTCCTCCTGAGTCAACTCCGGAATATCCTCCGGATCACCTCCTGACTCATAGCCGTATGGTGTATCGGGGAACAAAGTCTCCTGCAGCTTTCTGGAAAGTACCGATTCAGGCGATGACAGGGCCCCCTTCATTTCATTATATACAACACCCTTGTATCTCAGCTCATCCTCAATGTTCTCCAGCTCATAGTGCCAACCCTCCTGCTTCAGTATCTCCGGATATTTATATATATTGGGATAGAATACCGAGTCCAGATATACATCCATCAGGTTTTCAAAATCCTTGTCATTCCTGCTTGCTACCGGGTACATGGTCTTGTCTCCGAAGGTGAAAGCATTCAGAAAGGTATTAAGCGAACCTTTCACAAGCTCTACAAAGGGTTCTTTAGTAGGAAACTTCCTGGAGCCGCAAAGCACTGAATGTTCTAGTATATGAGGCAGTCCTGTGCTGTCCTTGGGAGGAGTCCTGAAAGTAACCGAGAACACCTTGTTATCCTCATCATTCTCCATATATAAGAGTCTGGCTCCACTCTTCTCATGTTGAAAAAGCCTAACCGTTGAATTTGTTTCTTTGACATTCTTTTCTTCAATTAACCGAAAACCATGATAATTATCACCAATTTTAAAATGCATTCCTTACAACCCTCCAAACAAGATATATTCCAGAACAATTATATAATACTTTTACCATATTTTACAAATATTTTATCTACCTTACATATAAATGAGTCTTGCGTGCAAAAGTTGTTCTTCGCCACCAATGCTTAAGCCACGGTATCACATAATAGTCCAGACCGAAGGCTCTGCCCGCTCCTCCGAACATTGCAATGCCTACAAATATGTGCCATAGTATTTCAGTTCCTGCCATAGCCGACAGAATGAAATTGAAGCAAAGAAATATCGAGCCCAAAGAAGCAATTACTGTGAACAGCCCTGCAATAAGCGCAAGTCCTATAGCTAACTCCAACAGCACCACCGAAACCTGAAACAAATAGGCATTAGGTTCAATAAAGGTTTTTGTGAACCATTGATATATCTGCGGCGGCTGCTTCAATATAGGCTCCGGCCAATACTGCGTAACCTGGGTGGCATTAGTTACTGCGTCAGTAGATTCCAGTGGAATATCTTCAGGCTTCGGCATTGCCGCAATGAAGTTTTTACTCGGATCAAGCCAGCCCTCCCCTATCTTTTTCACACCTTCCATAAGCCATATTACACCAAGGTACACCCTGAGTATAGCAAGCCAGAAGGTGGGTGCCTTGGAAGCCAAATGTCCTCCCAATATCGACCTGTTCTCCTTTACATGCATAAACTCGTGCATAAAGTAAGTCCATATCCTCGCAAAGCCCCCCACTCCATATTGGTAGTGGATGTTTACCAGGTGTTTCAGCGCCATGGCAGGGAAGCCTGATATGGATCTTCCCCCTATGTCGGCTACTGCATAGCGCCCCCCTATGGATACCATAAACCCGTGGTAATTTGATTTAAAGGCTTTCTTATTACTCTTGTCTATGGATGCAAGTATATTATGTACTGCTGTCTCTGCAGTCTGAAGAGCAGCTTCTACAATCTGCGGTATTGATTTCTTCCCGCCCTTGCCATCCGGCTCCTCATAAAATGCATTATCTCCAACTGCAAAAACATTGTGATATTCTACCGACTGCATGTATTCATCAACCTGTATCCTACCTCTGCCTCCATGGGTCAGCTCTGTCTTGGCTGCAAAATCGCTGCCCTGAACGCCGCAGGTCCATATCAGAGTTCTTGTGGGTATTTCCCTGCCGTCTTTCAATACTATTGACTCCTTAGCCACCTCGGTAATAGCTGCTTCTGTCATGACTTCGACACCATGCTTCTGCAGGTATCTCTCGGACTTCTTTATAAGTCTCTCATTAAGTATTGGAAGTATGCTGCACATTGCTTCTACAACTATTAATCGCACTTCCTTCCTGTCAATTTCATAATCCCTGCACAGCTGCCTTTTCCACTCCAGCAGTTCGCCCATGGTCTCAATCCCTGTGAAGCCTGCGCCTGCCACAATAAAAGTAAGCATGGACTTTCTTTTATTGTTGTCTTTTTCTGCTCTGGCCTTGTCAAACATATCTTTTATATGCTCTCTTACCTTTATTGCGTCCTCAAAGGACCATAGGGAGAAACCGTTCTCTTTTACGCCGGGTATACCGAAAAAAGCAGGCTCTGCCCCAGTATCTATTATCAGGTAGTCGTATTCGTAGCTGTCTGAATCAGCTTGAAGCTTCTGACCTTTAAAATCTATTCCTTTGATTTCCTCTGTAACTACCTGAACTCCTGATGCGCTGAATATCTCCCTTAGGTCTATCTGTACTGATTCAGCCTCCACCCTGTTTCCTGCCACTTCATGCAGCTCTGTCATCAGGGTATGATAAGGTCTTTTATCCACCAACAGCACACTAATATCTTTCCCCCTTGCAGCTGCTTTATTTAAGAGCTTTGCAGCATGCACACCACCGTATCCGCCTCCGAGCACTGCTATTTTCTTAGTTGTTTTTCCCATTTATTAAAATTCACTTCCTTTAAGATATCAATACAGCTCTATACAAGTATTCCACAAATGCCTTTTCAATATGAATCCAGGCAAAAAAATGAAACAGGACATTTGATTATGTCCTGTTTTCTCTTTGGTTTCTCTCCATCCAGTAATCTCTTGTTGGAATCCCCCTCGAGGCTGAACTTTCCGCTATTATAGAAGGCCACTGCCTGCAAAAACTCCTCCGGCCTTTCATCAAGCTTCTGCCGGAAGCGAATCATTGTTTCTTTTGATGCAATATAAAAGCACATTACTCATATAGTCCTGCCTATGCTCCTCAAACCAGCTCTTATTATTGTTATATTTAAGACTATTTTGTCAATTATATGCATTCTTGTCGATATAATGCAGCACAAGCTTGGTTATTTCTTCAATTCTCTCTTTGCTTACATCCTCCAGCGTGTCTTTCGGTGTATGGTAGCCGTTGAAAAAGTCAGCATGTATGAGAAGCACAGAATTGACTCCCTTAGCCGCAAAGCCTGCATGGTCGCTTCCATTGCCTATTTGTTTTCTTGCCTCTATTCCAAGCTCCTGGCAATAGTCGTATATTTCCTTCTGCAGGTCAAGCTTACTGTCTTCAGCTGCCATAACAGTAATAGGCAGCTTCTCGCTTGAGCCTACCATATCCAGGCATATCATAGTTGAATTATCTATGGGATAAACAGGATGCTCAGCATAGTATTCCGAACCGAGCAATCCGCCCTCTTCTCCATTAAAAGCGATGAAGAGTACCGGCTTGCTTGGAGCAACCCTGTTCTCTTTCAAAACCCTGGCAATTTCCAGCATTGCTGCTACTCCGGATGCATTGTCCAGTCCTCCCGGATTGAAGCTGTCCTCAAGGTTTTGGCCTACATGGTCAAAATGAGCTCCTATAATAACATACTGATCCTTGAGCTTTTCATCAGTACCAGGCAGCAGCCCAACCACATTTGGTACCTTTTTGTTGTCCTCTCTTGTAAAATCGCATTTATAGCTCGCCTTTTGCCCTTTTTCAAAAGCTGTACAGAGCTCTGCAAAAGTATCATTATCAACGTTGATAAAAGGACTATGCTCCCCTGAAAGCCAAGGCCCCAGCATAGGAGTAACAGTAAGTGCCCCACAGGACCTTCTGTCACTTTTTATATCAAGTTCACCTAAGGCACCTGCAGCGCCGCAGCTATGCACCAGCTCAATAATTCTATAAAACGGCATTGTTCCTCTGAGACTCCAGGAAATCAACAGCAGCTTGCCTTTTACATCCTGATTCTCAGGAGTTAACTCACTTAAATCCTTAACAACATAAAGAGGCGCAGTAATATCAATGCTGTTGGTTGTGCTTGAGAGGGACCTTAAGACGAAGTCTTCCACATATTTAAATTCCTTTGCCGGTTCTCCCGCATCATCGATAATACTAAGCTTTGGTACATCATTAAGCGTGATTACCGTCTGGGGATACCGCTGCATGAAATTATCCAGGCCCTTGGGATTGGAAAGACCTATTTCCTTGAAGCGCTGAGCAATGTATAGTGCTGCAGCTTCATTACCCTCTGTCCCTGCCATTCGTCCGGCATACTTCTCGTGAGCAAGCTCGCTGACTGTTTTCATCAGACTTTCCTCATTAATGAGCTTCACATCCGCGTTCACTGCTGCAGTTTTTACCCCTGAGACACTGGAATAGTCTAAGCAGCCTGATGTGGTGGTACCTATAAGTACCAAGCAAAGCAGCAGGCTAAGAAGTCTTTTAGTTTTTATAGTCATGTCTTCACCCCACAAACAAATTAATATTTAGATACTTTATCCTATTTTTATACTATCATCCAATTGTCACATTTCTATAAAAAATGTTTGAACATTCCATGAAATATTTGTGAAAAAAAACAAGCAGCTTACGCTGCTTGCCCATAAATGCTTTAAAACCTTTAAATCTAATTATCTTTTGCTCCCCATAAAAAATAGTGCAATTGTGCCTGGACCAGCATGGGAGCCTATAACAGGACCTACTTCATTTATTATTACGTCCTTCACCTTATACTCTTTCTGTATCATTTCCTTCAAATATTCCACATCTTCGATGCAATCCCCGTGACTAATAGCAATTACCTGCTCCTCTGGGGACTCAATATTCTCCTGAAGCATTTCAAAAAGAGTCTTGATGGATTTTTTTCTACCCTTGATTTTTGAAACCGGTACTAGCCGTCCTTCATTATCAACCTGAAGAATAGGCTTAATGTCAAGGAGCGTTCCTACAAAAGCAGCTGCCCCTGATAGCCTTCCTCCCCTTTTCAGGTGACCCAGGTCATCTACTGTAAACCAATGATTCATTCTGAGCTTGTTTGTTTCAAGCCAGCTTACCACCTCGTCCTTGGAAGCCCCTGCTTTAAGCATTTCATTTGCATAATATGCCAATAGCCCTTCCCCAAGGGAGGCGCTTTTGCTGTCAATAACTGTGATGTCAGCATTCTCAATCTCTTCGCATACCAAATCCTTTGCAAGCAGTGCGCTGTTAAGGCTTCCGCTCAAAGCAGAAGAGAAACCCAGATAAATAACCGACTTGCCCTCTTCTGCATATTTTCTAAAGATTTCAGTATAGACATAAACGTTAACCTGTGAGGTGGAAGGCATTTCACCATTTCTCACCGCAGAATAGAATTCTTTGTAACTGAGAGTTTTCCCAAAATCGTCCTTGTACTCTTGACCCTTGAAGTTGCATACAAGACTGACAAAAGGTATCTCATTCTTCTCCACGTAGCTACGCGGAAGGTCTGTACAGGAATCAATCAAAAGCACTGTATCCATATCGCCTATCTACCCCTCTACATTATTTATATTTCTATAGTAACCATTCTGGAGCAATAAATCAATCTGCAATTAACAAACAAGCCACCGGCATAAAAACAGGCAGCAGTTAAATCCATCCTATAAATTGGGGGGTATGTGCCGGGAGTGAGCCTTCCCGGCACCGATGATGTTTATTAGGTTCTATAATAAAATGCTCTAAATTACTCGTAAAGGAGACCACCTGCCAGCTCTTTCAAAGCTGCATAATCCAGAACAGATATATTGCCGTTCCTTTTGCCTACTATCCCCTTATCAGCAAGCTCCCTTATGACCCTGTTCAGGTGCCTGTAGCTTGTGCCCAGAAGTGTCGCCATCTCCGTCATGCTTGTTGTTTTTATTTCATTTATATCCTTGGAGCTGCTTTCTTCACTTGATATGGAGATTATATAGCTGGCAAACCTCTTTTCCAGGGAATACAGCAGGTTTATCGAGGTACTATTGGATATCGTATATAGCTTATACCCCAGATTCCTAATTACATAACTGAGAAAAACCGGATCATTTGCTGCGTGCTTATGAATATCATCCAACTTTATCCCAATAAGGTGGGACTCATTAAGTGAATCAACATTACATTTTATCTTATAGCCTGACATGAACTCCACATCGCCTAGTATGCTCAATGGCTTGTTGAACCTGAGAAGCAGGGATTTGCCATTTTCCATCAGCGTATATATCTTGAGCTTGCCTTTAACATTGAAATAAAAGTAACCCAACTCATCTCCGGTATTGCAGATGCATTCCCCTCTTTCAAAGCCCATAAGGCTCATATAAGGGCGCATATCCTTCTGGAACAATGAGTCTAGGCTGAACTCCCTGATGTAGGCTTCGAGAAGATTCTTGTCAGTGATCCTTTTCATATGCTTTCCTCCATTTTATAATATAGTAAAATAATAACACATAAAAAGGACATATGTCCCAATTTGCAATATAATTTTACAAATTTGTTTGCTATGCTTCCATAACCTCTTCTGCCTCTTCCACTTTTATGCTGGTCCTGCCATCATATTTTTCAAGACCGAACATGAATGCAGCAGATATTGCAGTAACGCCTCCCAATATGAGCCATGCGCTTTCCACACTTGAGTAATTCAGCATCTTGCCCATTGTCATTGGACCAATTGCATAGCCCATGCCCATTATAGTAGGCAGAACCGCATTCATCCTGCCTCTGTGGGATGCCGGAGTATGGTTCGCTATAAATGGCATTACGCTTATGGAAAGCATTATTTCTCCCAAGGTAAAAATGAACACCGACAGGAAGAAGTACGGCAGGGTGTTGAGCACTCCCAACATTCCGAAGCCTACAGCATATAGCAATATTCCATAAACCATCTTCCTCATTCCCTTCATCCTTTCAGTCACTTTAGTGAGAATAGGAGTGAAGAATATGACCACCAGGCCGTTCAAGCTCGCCATCCAGCCAAAATACTGGGCACCCATGGTGTCAAAATTCTGCATGGAATGTATAGGCATCAAAAAGGTCCATTGGGAATAAGCAAAATGATATCCGAAGGCAATAACAGCAAAGTAAAGAAGTATAGGTCTTCTCAGCAATACTGATATAATCGAACCCTCTTCCCTTCTTTCAAGCTTCCGGCTCTCGTCTGATATCTCCTCCTTTGTATTGCCTATAGTTTCCTTCACAAAAAAGAATATGAGACTGATTGACAACAGCGCGGTAGCAGCGTCCCCTATGAATACAAGGGGCAGGTATTTCCTGTAAAGGAATCCTCCCAGCATGGGACCGACTGCAAAGCCTATATTCCAGCCAAGATAGCTCAATGCATATGCCCCTGCCCTGTTCTCGGGGGTGGTAAGGTCTGCTATCAAGGAATCATGTGCAGGTCCGGCAACACTCATGCATGCACTTGCAGCCAGAATCACATATATCAAAGACATAGACGGTTCCATGAATCCGCAGGACAGATACAACAGAGCTGCCAGCGTATCAAATATTATTATCAGATACTTCCTGCCTATAGAATCGGCAAGCTTTCCTCCGAGCATGGAAGCCAACGGGAAAACCAAGCTGTTCAGGCTCAGGTAAAAGCCTGTAGCCTCCTTCGACAAGCCTATTCTGTCAGTCATTATTATTGTCATCAAAGGCATGACGAAGCAGCCCATGGCATTCACTATTCGTGAAGCGAATATGACATAGATTTCCTTAGGCAAGCCCCTGTATGGGCTTAGTAGATCTTTGATTCTAGACATGATGTAAAACCCCTCTCAAAAAAATAATAAAGGTCATGGAACAATATATCCCATGACCTAGAACACTGAAAAAACTAAGTTTTAAAATAGTCACGGAGTCCCCTCTCTAAAGCGACCCGCAACAAAAACCGTTAATCAGTCTGCAAGAACTGATAAAGCAGGCCGCCGTATTAAATTATTATAATCTCTTTCTACTACTCTATTGATTCTCATTTTCGCGACCTCCTTTTCCTTTTTTTCGTTTCTCTTGTAAAGTATACTATTACCAGTTTATTCCTGTCAATTAGCAAATATGAACTGTAATACAATATTAATATTAATACCGATTAAAAGCATTTCTGTGATATATATTGGGATTTTGAATAAAGGACGTGGGTGATAGAAAACTTAAAGGTGATGAAATAACCTACGAAAGGATTATCACCACATGATAAAGCTCGTGAAAATCTGGAAGCCTGAGGTATATCAAGGAAGTAAGCACCCAAAGAAATATTTTGAGGGATGGTATTTCAAGATTGTGAGTAAGGATGAAAACAGCATATTCGCACTTATACCCGGGGTGTCTTACGGAATTGACGGAAACAAGCCTCACTCATTTATTCAGCTCATTGATGGAATAAACTGCAGTTCCCTCTATCACACTTATGATATCAAGGACTTTAGATACTCCAAGGATGATTTTGAGCTATGGATAGGTCCGAATTATTTCTCGAGCCGAAAGGTCGATATAGATTTAGCTGCAGACAGCTTAAGCATAAAAGGAAAACTTAACTTTGAAGACACAGCCCCTTGGCCTGTTTCTGCCTTTTCCCCCGGCATAATGGGCTGGTACGCCTTTGTACCTTTTATGGAATGCTATCATGGCATACTCAGTATGAAGCACTCTATTGGCGGCAGTCTTATAATCAACAATAAAAGTGTTGATTTTACAGGAGGCAGGGGCTATATGGAGAAGGACTGGGGAAGGTCCTTCCCAAGCTCTTGGATATGGATGCAGTCCAACTATTTTGAAAACCCCAGTGTTTCTTTCACTGCATCAATAGCAAGAATACCTTGGTTTGGCAAGTTTTTTACCGGTGTAATTGCCGGCCTTTCGATTGATGGAAAGCTTTACAGATTTGCTACCTACACCGGAGCAGGTGTGGAGAAACTCTCGCATCAATCGGGCAACGTCAGCCTCCGTATCAGAGACAAACACATGTATCTTGATATACTTACCCGCGAGTCAAGCTCAGGAAAGCTTTATTCCCCGCGCAACGGCGGAATGGAGGGCATCATTGATGAAAGCATGTCTGCATATATCAGTGTTGCTCTTGGGGAGCGCTACAATGCTGGAAATGTTATATTTGAAGGTATGGGGCGTAATAGCGGCCTTGAAATAGTCGGAGATATAAGTGAGCTGCAGCCCCATTAGTTTTCGACATTGCTTCAATATTGTCCATTGATGATATATAATTAAAAGGATCCTTTCTATAATGCATCGGAGGAAAATATGAAGCTGGATTATTTATTCAATGACAAACATTTCTATTCACAAATGTTTAAGATAGCTCTGCCTATAACAGCGCAGAACCTGGTGCTGGCATCCTTGAACCTGGTTGACAATATTATGATAGGAGGCCTGGGAGAGACTGCTATCGCAGGTGTAGGACTTGCAAACCAATACTTTTTCCTCCTGAACCTTCTGCTTTTTGGCATTGTCAGCGGCTCTTCCATTTTTACTGCGCAGTTCTGGGGCAGCAAGGATATAAAGAATATAAGAAAGGTCTTGGGAATCAGCATAATATCCGGAGGAGCAGGGGCTTTTCTCTTCACTGTAGGTGGTTTATTGTTTCCTGATGAGATACTTGGGATATTCTCCAAGGATCCAAGTGTAATCCAATTGGGAACTGAATACTTAAGGATTGTAGCCTTCAGCTATGTTATCACCGCTGTTACCTTTGCGTACTCCTTCAATCTAAGGAGCACAGGCAATGTGAAAACCCCTTTGGTTGTGAGTGTTATTGCACTGGGAACCAACACAGCTCTAAACTACCTACTTATCAACGGCTATATGGGATTTCCCAGGATGGGAGCAGCAGGTGCAGCAGTTGCTACGGTCATTGCCAGAGTACTGGAATTGGCTTTGCTGCTTTGGATTGTTTATTCAAAACAAGATGTGGTAGCCGCCTCCATAAAAGAAATGACTGACTTGACTTCCGGCTTTGTAAAACAGTTCTTCAAGGTTACTTTGCCGGTAATTCTTAATGAATCAATGTGGGCTCTGGGGGTAACAATGTATGCAATTGCTTATGCGCGAATGGGTACAGAGGTAATTGCATCAATAAATATTACAAGCACTATAGAGAGAATCGTGTGGGTAGTGTTCATGGGCTTCGGTAATGCCTGCGCAGTAATGATAGGCAATAAAATCGGCTCAGGAGATGACAGGCAGGTCTTCACATACGCGAAGCGGTTCGCAATAATCGGACCTGCTGCAGCTATTCTGACAGGGTTGATTGTAATACTCATTTCACCCTGGGTACTTACGCCATACAAGGTGTCACCTATTGTAATGGAATATGCCCGGAAAAACCTTATAGTCTTCTGCCTTTTCATGTGGGCTAAGGTATTCAATTATATAAATATAGTCGGAGTACTTAGAAGCGGTGGAGATACAACCTTCTGCCTGATGCTGGATACCGGAGGGGTATGGTTGATAGGTGTGCCCTTGGCCTTCCTTGGCGGCCTTGTGTTCCATCTTCCGATATACTGGGTCTATGCACTGGTACAGGTGGAAGAGGTAATAAAGCTGATAATCGGGATTCCGAGGCTAACCTCTAAAAAATGGATTAAAAATCTGGCAGCAGATATGAATAAATAGAAGATGGCCTCCCGGCCATCTTCTATTTATCAGCAAACTCCTTTAACTTCTTGTCATACATACCAATCAGCTCATAGGCAATCCCCTCATCCAGCTTGCCCCACAAGCCCGGTGTCTCGAAGAATCTCTTGGGCAGCCTTACATTCTTAAGCTCAAAGCCCAGAAGCTCTTTAATCTTAAGCTTTGTCCTGTATATCCTGTCGGCAATGGCAGTCAGATCCTCATCTGTAAGCTCATACCCGATTGCATTCAAGGCAGAGAGTATTGTTTCCCTGTCATAGACCTTCCTTGAAAAAAGGCAGATGGTAAGCGAGTTCAACATGCATCTCTCTTTTTCCTCGTTGAATATACCCTCAACTATCTTTTCCTTGTCGAAAGCCCCCATGGTCTGGTCTATTGAATACCCTGCATTGCAAAGGTGCGAGTGCCTTGCACCCACTACAGCTCCTACCAGTGCACCGTAGCCTGTATGATAACCCGGCATTTCGTTTTTTGCAAAGGTCATTGCATAGTCCTGTCCGCCATACATCTTCGCTGCTTCATATGCACCCTTGGACAGTGCCTCATAAAAGTCATTTTCCTTATTTGCCAGGTATTCAATGGCCTTTATGTAATTTTGGGTATTGCCGAATTCAAGTGGTACTATAGTGTCACTATCAGATACCAGCTTCTCCATATAGGCTTCGGTTGCCCAGCCAAGGACAACCCCTGTAGACATGGCATCCAAGCCCAGCTGCTCCACCACCTCTATAAGCTGGAGTATCTCGTCGGTGGACTTTATACCCAGGAAGCTTCCCAGCGCAAATATCAGCTCATAGTCATAGCCTACGCTTACCGACTCATAATCATGGCCTTTGTCAAACTGCCTCCTGAACTGGCCTATGTGTATGCACCCCACAGGGCAACCCGTACAGGCCATTTTCCTGATCAAGTTGTTCTTTACAAAAGCATCACCGGATATATCCTCGACATGTTCGAATCTGTTCTGTGTAAGATTCCTCGTCGGGAGGCCTCCCATCTCATTCAAGGGTTCAACATTCACAGGAGTTCCGGCATCATGGTATTTGGACATTATTTCGGTATCTGTAACCTTATTATAGATTTCCTGATAAACCTTGAAGTACTCCTTGAAGTTCTTAACAGGTATGCTCCTATCCCCTATGATTGTCACGGCTTTAAGGTTCTTGCTGCCAAAGACTGCGCCCAAACCCAGCCTTCCGAAGTGCCTGTAAGTGTCCACGCATACGCTGGCAAACCTCACCATATTCTCACCGGCAGGGCCTATTCTCAGAATGCTTCTCTTGCCACCCCCCGGCTCCCTTTCCCTTATGACTCTGCCTGCCTCGTCTGAGGACATGCCCCACAAAGCTCTGGCATCCTTGAATTCTATGTCATTTCTATTTAATGTTATATAGGTCGGCTTCTCTGCTTTCCCCTGTATCACAATTGCATCATAACCTGCCAGCAGCATTGTAAGGGCGAGCCTCCCCCCTGCGTAGGACTCTCCCAGCTCTCTGGTCAGAGGCGAATAAAACATTGCCACTGTCTTGGTCACTACCGGATAAATGGAGGAAGCGGCACCAATGGCAAGGATAATGGGTTGCTCCTCATCAAGAGGGTCCAGATCAGGCCTTATGTTCTCCTCTAAAAGCTTTGACGCTACTCCAACTCCGCCCAAATATCCGTATAAATCTTCCCTTTGCTCTATTCTGATTTTTTTATTCTTGAGATCAATAAATAGCACTCTAATATATTTTTCATATATCATTGCTTTGCTCCTCCATTCTCAGGCATTCATGAGGACAGAACCTTGTGCAGACCCCACAGTGCTTGCAGATGATAGGCTTACCCAGGTTGTCATCAAAAAATACAGCACCTACTATGCAGGCCTCCACACATCTTTTACAGCCTATGCACTTTGACTCTTTCAGAAGGACTCCTCCTCCTGCCCTTGGTTCCAAGGCTCCCGAGGGGCAGGCTTCTGCACATGCCCTCTCATCATTGCAGGCAATGCATACATCAGCAACAAACTTGCCTTTAAGTCCTCCGCTGGTTCTCACTTTTATAGCGCTTTTAGAAATCGAATGGTTCTGCCTGTTCACTCCTGAGCATGCAAGCATACAGGTGAAACACCCTATGCACTTGTTCATACCATCAGCCTTTAATACCTTCGGCATAAAAATCACCCCATAGTTTCAGGACCATTTTTTAAGAGTCCCTTTATAATTTATTCCAATTATATCTCAAATTAATTTTTATATCCATATTGTTATTTATAGTCCTGAAACAATGGAGACTTGTCATTCTCGGCTTCTATTCTTTCTTCAAGTATTCACAATAGAATTTCAGATTCGGAAGGAGCTTGTTGCCTTTCCAGCAGCAAAAAGGATCCGGCAATATTTGGGCATTTATTTCCTCCAGCTTCAGTCTGCCTTCATTTATCCCCACCGCCGCAGCAGCTATACTTTTTATATATTCCTCAATAAGTGACAGTTCATACATGGAGCCTGCTGCACCATGTCCTGGCACAAGAATATCAGCATCATACTTTAGAAAATCATGAATAGTATTAACCCACCGCTTCGGGTCCCCCGCGCCAAGCCATGGATGAGTGCCTGTAAAAAGCAGGTCTCCCATGAAAGCTATCTTTTCCTCTGGTAAGTACAGTATTGTATCACTGTCGGTATGCCCGCTCATAAGCTCCAGAAGCACAACCTTCCCGGAGGTACCCACAAGCTCCAGGCTGCCTTCAAAGGTCAAATCCGGCAGCCTTAAGTCAAAGCTCTCCCTTCCTACCATTTCAAAATATTTAATATCTCTTTCAATCATCTTCTGAGATACCTCATCAGTCTCTCCCTGCAGCTTTTCCTTCAGGGAGCTTATAATATGCGGTGCATCCTTTTTCATATCACTAATCTCGTTTTCATGCGCTTTCAGCTCATTGAAAATCCTTTGCGCAGCAATTATCCGAGTATCCATATCAAAGGCACAGTTTCCAAGGATATGATCAAAATGGCTGTGGCTGTTAACCACATAGGATACTTTCCTTCCAATTGCCTCTTCAGCAAACCTTCTGAGCTCCTGAGCCGCATCAGCGGATAGGAAAGTGTCAAATATAATTGTCTTGTCCCCCAAATCAATTACTCCGGCATTGCTGAGGGCTCCCCCCTCCTCTGTGGCAAAAGCAGCATACACCCCTGTTGCCAGCTCTTTTACTGTGAAATAATCACACTTGAATAATTCCTTGTTTGTTTTCATTATAAAACCCCTTTCATATTTATTGTTGGTGACTACAGTTTATGCAAATAATTTACCACCTCCACGGCAAAAAAGGCATAAAAAGCCCCGTGTCAATTATGACACGAGGTCTTTTATACCTTATTATTTGTTTTACTATACTCCGAATAAAATATATTGTCAACAATTATTTTATTTCTCTCATGCTATCCAATGCCCTGTATACAATCAGTGCCGCTTCCTGCATTTTCAAGTTTTCCTTGGGTCTGAACATTTCTGGACTTCCGTCAATAATTCCTAATCCCTTGACTATAGCAACATGCCCTTTCAATTCACCGCTTATCATATCTGAATCTTTAAAATTAAGTACAAATATATCCTTTACTTTTGCCAGCTTCTCATACTTCAGCAGCTTTACTATCCATTCAGCCATTTGTTCTCTTGTAACCTTTGCATCCAGCTTTATTTCCACCGGCTTGTTTTCAATGATTCCATATCTTACTGCCTCCAGCAAGTATGGATAGTTCTCACTTTTCTTGTCAACATTCTTAAACTGCAGTTCAAGCTGATCCCTTGTTGCATAAGGGCGGTAACCCTTTGCATTGACAAGCATCCTCAAGATTTCCATGTATGTTATCTCTCTGTCCGGCTTGAAGCTCCCGGTATCGATAATATTCTGGAAGGCCAGTATGCTTAGCTCCTTTTCTGCGGGGTTGCCCTTGATTGTTTCGTAAAAATCACTTTGTACTGCATCCAGCTCATAGCCTTCATAGTTCAGGAGCTTTCCTGAAAAAGCATCAATATTTCTGCTGCCATTTTGCTTCTGTTTATGCTCAAGGGTATATACAATTCTATGTTTCGGCAAGTAATCATTCTGATTGACCTTCTCATTATATCTGGAATAAGTAAGTTTAATATCAAATTCCTTGAAAAACAGCTCTTCTGCTTTTTCCTTGTTGATTATACCTACAGCCTTAGGGAAATTGATGGTTGTACTCCAGTTGTGATTCACATTGTTTACTTCTCCTGTCTTTGTATCAATCGAAATATTTATTGAATCATTGGCATACTGAATTCCATTTACCAGTCTTGGAAAGTTGAAATGCACCATTCTATCAGGCATCAGCTTTCCATTAATCGGATACAGGTATTCCTGATAAATCTGCTCAGTCCTTATATCTCCAAGCCTATGGGAATAATATTGCTCCAGCACCTCTACTGCTTTATCATAAGCTTGTTCCCAAGTGAGCTTTCTTTCGTATTCCTTTCCATACCAATCCTCGAACACATATCTTCCGATATTTAGTATTTCTCCCGATGTACTGTCTATTGATATATTACCTATGCCCTGATATGCTTCCGGCTTATCTTCCATGACTTCTACAGTCCATGTTTTTCTATTTCCCTCATTCAATACCATCTCATTTTCAGAATAGCTCAGATTTCCGGCCTTATAATCCGGACCGAAAAATTCCTTTACCAAACTGTTAATGTAAGCTTCTGCTTTTTCACTGGTCAACTCGACTGCTTCTCCGGACGGATTGGATTTACCCTCAATTATTTTATTTTTCTGCTCCTGGGTAATATCTCTTTTTTTCAGAGTGTCAAGCTTCTGTCCATTGTAACCCAACGAGTCCCCAGTTTGCGCATCTATGACTATACCGCTTGCAAGGCTTGGCATGTATACAAGTTTCACCTCTGTGGAAGCAATATATCTTGTAAGCCTGCTCCTTATAGGCATATAGCTCAAGTCCATACTAAACTTGTCTTTGAAAATTCCCAGTGCTTTTCCCTTTTCCAGCAAACCCTCTACAGCCGGCAGTTTTATATCATACTGCCAGTTTATGTTGTAATTTGCTATGCTCCCGTCAGCGCCATTTATTCCAAGCCTAATATAATTGTACGGATAGCTCAGGCCATTGATTTCTCTGGTAAAGTTAAAATTATAGTTTGGCCTTACCATGCTGGAGTACATAGTTTCATTTCCGTAATCTTCAAGCTTTACTTGCTTAAATTCTTCCGGGTTGATTTTCTTAAGGAACTCTTCTGCCTGCTTGCGGGCTTGATCCTTTGTAATGTCAGCAACTATGACCTGTTCTTGATTCCTATAGCTTTGACTTCTGTTGAACCTCACAAGCTTACCTGTAGAAGCATCAATGTCCGTGCTTATATGTGTATACATGACACTGTTGCTAATAGTCCAGTTAAACTGCCAGGTATAGCCCTTATCAACTTCATAGCTCGGAGTCAGCTGCACTGTCTCTTGGTATTTTTTCTCGTCAATTTCAAAGCCGAAATGCTTTCTTAGCAACTCCAGAGAAATTTGCTTTGCTTCTTCTTTTGCTACCTTGACATTCTTTCCTTCAACCTCATTCTCTGCCACTGCAATTGCGTTCGCTGAATTGCTTGATGCTTCAATGCTTATACTTGAAGATGCACTTGTGCTGTCGGCAGCAGCATTAAATACCCCTCCCAATGCAATTAAAAACACAATTACTGTAGCAACAACTTTTTTCCACATTTCGTACAACCCCTTTCAGTAAATTTTCCACACATTTCCATTATATTGTTTTATCTCCATTTTTACAACACTGGCAGTATTTTGTAACTAAATTGAAATCTTATACACATAGAAAGAAGTCAACCCTTCGGCTGACTCCTTATTTATCACTAATCAATTATTATTTCTTTATTATTCCTGTCCAGGAAAAATACCTGCTGACTTCCGCCCAGATACTTGCCCACCAGTTCAGCCAGCTCCCTAAGGGCCGCTTCAAAGACTTCTCTCCTGCTCATATCCACAGACTCTATACAAAGAAAAGCATTTGTAGTTTGCTCTGTCAGCTTTGTACGGTCGGCTTCACGCCAATTCCAGCAGCGACAGATCGCTCCCTCATCATCCCTGTAAATTACTTCTCCCTCTGCGGTCCGCTCATTTGCTGTGACCCCAAGAGGCACAAAAGGCTCATCTCCAACTGCTCTTGTAAGCCTTATGTCACCCTTAACCACATCCAAATCCTCGCCACCGCAAGGAAGCAAGTACTTGAGAGATATGTAATTGTATATATCCACCAATGGGTTTATTGAGCCTACCTGCTTGCCATTATAGATTCTTCTTATGAGGGCTTCTATGGAGGATCGGTTCTCCCTTGGGCTCTTGAACTTTTTATAGGCCTCTCTCCATACGGAAATAACCGGATGCTTCGCCAGCTCTGCCCCTTCAAGACTCACCATCACCTTCTTAGAAGCTTCCTCCAGCATGTTTGCAAAGTCTGTGCTGGTTTTGGTGTTGTCGAAACCCTTTGCCGCTATTACCCCGATGCTTGCATCAGGGAACAGCTCCCAAAAGCTCTCCTCAATTATAAACCGTCTCATAAGATCCCCCTAATGTTTTGAGTTGGCTGGCTCTATGTTAATCCTCTTGCCTTTTATCTGATTATCCTTCATTGTCTTTATAACATCATTGGCATATTCTCTCGGAACTTCAACGAAGGTATATTTGTCATAAATGTCTATGCTGCCGATGAGCTTGCCGGGAATACCGGTCTCTCCCGCTATGCCTCCAACAATATCGCCAGGTTTTATGTTCTGGTTTCTGCCGATATTTATGAAGAGCCTTACCATTCCGGGTTCTCCTCCGGTATTTTCAAAATCCTTCTCTTCAGGCTGCGCTGCTTCCTTAGCCTTGCCGCCCATGGCCATCTTTAGCAGTGCTGCAGCAATGTCAAGAGAGGCATAATCTTCTCCCGCCAATCGTTCTATTGCAGCAACATATTGGCTGAGTTCTCCCTCCTCCATGACATCCTTTATCTTATCCAGGAACATAGTGCTTCTAACCTCTTCTACATCCTCTGAAGACGGTGCTTTCTGAAGTGTGATCTTAACCTTGGCATACCTCTGTATGTCTCTTAGCTTATATATTTCCCTGCCAATAACGAAGGTAAATGCCCTTCCGCCTCTTCCTGCTCTAGCTGTTCGGCCTATCCTATGAACATAATATTCCTCATCCTGTGGCAAATCATAATTGAAGACAGCTTCTATGTCGTCTACATCAATGCCTCTGGCAGCTACATCGGTAGCAACAAGAATATCTACTGCTCCGCTTCTGAATTTGGCCATTACCCTGTCTCTCTGCATCTGCTTCAAGTCTCCGTGAAGTGCATCAGCAAAATACCCTCTGCCCTGCAGCTCCTGCACCAGATCGTCAACCTTCCTCTTCGTGTTGCAGAAAACCAATGAAAGCTTCGGATTGTACATATCAATAAGTCTTGACAGCACTTCAGCCTTAGTCTTTTCCTTTACTTCAAAATATACCTGTTCAACCTTAGGCGCAGTCAGTTCTTTATGAACTACCATTATATGCTTTGGATCCTTTTGGAACTTTTTTGTGAGCTCCAGAATGGGTCTTGGCATCGTTGCCGAGAATAACAAGGTCTGTCGTTCGTCTGGAGCAGACTTTAATATGGTGACTATATCATCTATGAATCCCATATCAAGCATTTCATCCGCTTCGTCCAGAACTACCATTTTGACTTTATCAATTTTTAGAGTTCCTCTTTCCAAATGGTCCATAACTCTTCCGGGTGTTCCAACAATAATTTGCGGTCTTCTCTTCAAAGCTTTCATCTGCCTGTCGATTGGCTGACCACCATATATGGGAAGAATCTCTACTCCCCTCTTGAACTTTGCCAATTCTCTTATTTCCTCAGCAACCTGTATGGCAAGCTCTCTTGTTGGACATAACACTATTGCTTGAATTGCTTTTTCCTCATGACTCAGCCTTTCAAGAATCGGTATGCCGAAAGCTGCAGTTTTTCCAGTTCCGGTTTGAGCCTGGCCAATTATGTCCCTTCCTTCAAGTGCGTAGGGAATTGCTTGCGCTTGTATGGGAGTTGCCTCTTCAAACCCTTTATTCTCTACTGCCTTAAGAATTTCACCCGATAAATTTAAATCTTCAAATCTCACTATTTCCATTCATTACCATCCTATCTTTTTAATGTAACTATTTAACAATACAGTTATTATGCTCAGTTTGCAACAAAATTTTTCATACTTATAAAAAAAGATAGGCTTTTGCCTATCTTTTGTACCCGTTTAGATAATCCATGAAGTCATTGTCCTTGTCAATGAATACTGTTGTATCCTTCATTTCCTTATAAGTATTCGTCCTCTGTATGAATCTGTAGAACTCTATATCCTTCTTTAAAGACTCTTCATATATTTTAATGGCTTCCTTGTCAGCAGTGGCTTTGATATTTGCCGCATCCTCTATGGCTTTTGCTATTACCTCTTTTTTCTGCCTTTCTGCTTCAGATACGTCCTTGTCATACTGGGACTGGCCTTCTGCCTTGAGCTTTTCACTGTCCTTCTTTATCTCTTCAATCATCTTGTTCTGTATTGACTGAATGTTTGCTGTGGGAAAGTTTCTCCTGTGCATTGCTATATCAGCAACTTCAACGCCGTAGTCAAAAATCAGTTCCTTGCTCAGCTCCTCTGTTCTTGACTTAAGCACTGCTTCTGTCTTGTTCTTGTCGAAAAACTCGTCAAACCTTAGAGTATTTGCTGTTTGAATTACAACAGGATATACCCTGTCGTCCATAAGCTTGTTGAGATCGCCCTTGCTGTAATTTCTCATATTCACCATTACCGGATTTATTATTCTATACTGTGAATACATCATTATGTCTATCTTCTTCCTGTCCGCAGTATTCACAGTCTCCTTCACGGATATATAGGTAAGATATTTGCTTGAATACTTTGTCACATCATCAGCCATAGGAAGCCTGAAGTTCAGTCCCTTCCGGTCAGTTACTTCTACATTGTAGCCCTTGACCTTCAAAGCTTCTTTTACCTTGTCAATATCTTGCGTATTTACTATTACCTTCTGCACCTGACCCCATCTTTTAACAAGAGCCACCTCATCCTCAGCCACAGTATACGGCACTGTCAACAATCCGAGTATGAGCAAAGCTGTAAAACCCCATATAATTATCTTTTTCATCATCATTCTCCTTCACTCCTACTTACTGTGCAACCTGCTGTTTTACTGCGTTTTGATCCATGTTGTAGAATTTATATATGTCGCCTTTAGCTGTAAGATCTACTACAACCTTGTTATTCTTGAAAAATTCCTTCATGGCTTCCACGTAGTACTTCTCCCTCACGACATCCGGATTCTTTACATACTCTTCATACAGAGAATTGTATTGGGCAACACTGGCCTTTGCATTAGCTACCGTTAAAGCAGCATCCCCCATGGCACCCTCAGTAAGCTTCTTTGCCTCTGCTTCGGCTTGAGGAACCAGCATATTCTTCATTTTCATCGCTTCCTGAATCTTACTGTTCTTGAATTGGTTGGCTTCCTCAACCTGCTGGTATGCCTGGTCAACCTCCGGCAGCAGCTCGGTGTTCTGGGTCTTTACCTCTACAATCTGTATTCCGGCATCATATTGGTTAAGCAGCTTCTGAAACTCAGGAAATATCTCCGCGTCTATAATGCTTTTATTGGTTAATGCTTCATTAAGTGTGAATATCTGAGTGGCATTTCTCACACAGTCCTCCAACGCAAGCAACATTGTACCTTCTAAATCATCAACCTTATATAAGTATTTGTATGGATCTACTATGCGATATCTGACCACAATATTGGTCATTACCACTGAGCTGTTGTTGCCCTTGGCGTCAACTATGACCATGGCTTCATCCAAAACATCCCGATACTCCGGATCACTACTCCCGTCGCCTTCTCTAATTGTCCTATATCCATACTCCAGCTTCCTTATCTGCTGCACATTGACCTTCTGCAGGCTGTCTATTAAAGGCAGCTTTGCGTGCAGACCATCATTGGTCTCAATTTTCACTACCTTGCCAAACCTGGTCACTACACCATTCCAGCCAATATCAATCTTGTACACTGTACCGAGCAGAATATTAATTCCTACCCAACCGAGAATAGCAATCATAGCAACTCTCTTTATGGCTTTGCCTGCTCCCTGCCCTGCGTTTCCGCTTTTGAAGGCATTAGCAAGTCCTCCCAATATACCACCTAATTTATCTGACATTAGCTACACCCTTTCCTTTTTAATTTCCATTTTTATACATATTCCTTTTTTGTAACTTCAATGCTCGTTTGTTCAAATCCTTTGTTTCTCTGTTTCTCCTTTAAAGTCTTGCAAATATATTTGCTTTTCTGTCTATGTTGTTAATGTTATCATGTCTGCCTATAAAACACAAAGACGCATTTTGACTTGTTTATGCCGCTTAAAATTGATTATGACCTAAAAATAAAAATAGGAGCACAGCAGGTAGTGCAGGTATGCGTCACTCCCCCAGGCTCCCTATATCACTGTTTATGTAAATTTTCATTATCCTAAAATATATCGCTGATGCTTCTTATATCTTTCTTTTGCTTCAAAATGCAGTTTGGATATCAAAAATACAATGCCTGACACCTGTATATCAGCTATTGTATTTTTGAAACATTTCTTTTATATAATTATTAATCTCTTCCCTGAGATGCTCAGGCTCTAATACCTCGCATTCCATTCCAAAGCCGAGCAGGAACTTTATCAGGCCTTCCTCATATGGAAAGAAATCTTCAACAATGTAACTGCCATCTTCCGCAGTTTCTATATTATCCTTATGGAAATATTCATTGAGCTGTGCTCCCATCCTCGCTGTAAACTTCAACAATACCCTGGTGCTATTATTGTTGTAGTCTTCATTGAATTTCCTGAGTATCTCTTCTCTGGACATATTCCGCGACCTGAAGCCTTCACCCAGCTTCAAGCTCTTTATGCGTACCAGCTTGAAACGCCTGAATGCATTCCTGCTCTTACAGAACCCGACAAGGTACCAGTCACCGCCGCTAAAATCAATGTAGTATGGCTCAACCACCCTATTCTCATAATCCATCCTGCGGTTTATATATTCCAGCTCCAACAGCCTGCTCTCTTCAATCGCCGAATTGATAAGGTACAGATATTCCTTCAGCTCATCTTCCATGCTGAAGTGGGACATGTTTATATTTAATCTGTCCTTTACATCCTTATCCTTCTCATTTGAATTCTCAAATTTCAGTACGATATCGTTGAACTGCTTGTTCTTTCCGAATAAGAAGCCCAAGTTGTCCATTACAGCGGTCAGAGTCTGCACCTCGCTTTTCTTAAGGAACTGCTTGTCCAAGCTGAAGTTTTCCATTACATAAAAACCTCCCCCCATACCCCCTTCTGAAGCAATAGGTATGCCCGCCTCGCAGATTTTATCTATATCCCTGTATACTGTCCTCAAGGATACTTCAAAATGCTCTGCCAGTTCCTTGCCGGTTACCCTGCCCTTGTTTGAAATTATAAGAATCATCGATAGCAGTCTGTCTATACGCATATAACTCACTCCTAGTTTGATATCATATTATATTCGGTGGTATCTTATTTTTTATTTGAAGTTTGTAATACAGATTCACAAAAAAGTAAAACAGATATATACCAGGTTTTTTCAGAAAATTGTTTTGGAGGATTGTCCTTTTTACTATGGACTTTAAAGAAAATACCTCATTATATAAATTCCAGTATGCTTCTGTAAGCTCCTGGGGAGACATTCTAAGGGGAATGTGAACAGCTTCAGTTCCATTGTATGAATATATATTCTCATTACAGATTCTATTTTCGCTTTTCATTTTGTCATAAAGCACTGTCCCGGGTATAGGAGTCAAAATATAAAATCTGGGTACCACTATCTTATTCTTCTCGATGAACTCTGCCATCCCATTTATAGAATCAACCGTATCGCCGTCAGCCCCGACTATCATCTCCGTAGACACATCGATACCGGCAGCCCTGATATTGCTTATCAATTCTTCATACTCATCGGGATTTGCCCATGATTTGCTTACGCTGTCCAGGCTTTCCCTACTGGTGCTTTCCAAACCAAAGCTCAAGGCAATACAACCGCTCTTCGCAGCAGCTTTCAGAAGCTTGTTGTTCTTGCCGATGTTTATCGAACACTGAGACAGCCAGGTCATATCCAATTTTTCAATCTCTTTGCACAGCTTCTCCATATAAGCCGGCTCCGAATATATATTGTCGTCCAGAAGCATGAACCTTTTGAAACCCAGTGACTTTACATGCTTTATATCTCTTACTACATCCTCAATGTCTCTTCTGTAATATTTATTATGATACAGGCAATAAACAGAACAGAAGCTACAGCTGTGGGGGCATCCCCGCCCCGCCTGTACCGGCAGGAAGTTTCCTATTTTCTTGTTAATCAGGAGGTCATACCTTGGAATTGGAGTATTCAATTCAGTTAACTCCTTTTTATAAAAAGGCTTTAGCTGGCCTTTTTCAATATCTTCAAGGACATCCTCCCACACTTCCTCGGCATCTCCTATGATAACAGCATCACAATATTTCCCGGCTTCCTCAGCCATGAGGCTAACCATATACCCGCCCATGAGCACTGTCTTACCGCGCTTTTTAAATTCCTGTGCGATTTCTATAGACCTTATTACCGCATGTCCCATACTGCTTATGCCTATGACATCAGCATCGGTATCAAAAGGTACATCCTCTATTGTCTCAAGGCACAGCTCCACCTCCCACTCCGCAGGGGTTAAAGCTGCAAGTATCGGTAACGCCAAGCCAACAAAGTACAGTTTATTTTTCTTGACTAAATTACCCTTGTGATCCCGTGGTGTCGGCTGTATCAACAATATCTTTTTTTTCATTGTTCCCTCACAATCTTCTTTATGTATTGCCATGTGATACTCAGCGCACCTAAAGAGAGCTTGATGTTCTGAATGATTCCATATTGTCTGACCATTTTCACAATATTCCCGGGACTCATTGTGATTCTATAGTAAAGCTTCACTATATTCCAATAATATCTCGATGCTGAAATTCGTCGAGGCAATACAACCAAATGCGCCAGGTCCCACTTTTCATACTCTTCCCGGTCGACCGCCAGTTCATCTTTATATTGTTCAAAGAGGGGAGTCCCGGGCAATGGCGTAAAAGGCTGAAGATTTATAAATTTCAATTCAAGCTTTCTCAACCATTTGTACAGGCTGTCAAATTCCCTGTCCCGCCAGTCAAGCCCCAATATCAGCGTGGCATAGCACTCTACACCGGCACTTCTCAGCACCCTGATAGCTTTTTCGTTGACATCCACTGAGCTTTGTTTGTTATATTCCTTAAGCTCCTCCTGCTCACAGGACTCAAGTCCAACTATGACTGCTCTTAGGCCGTTTACTGCGAACCTTCTTATGACATCCTCATGCTCTGCAATAAAATCCGCCCTGCCATATATCAGGAACTTCTTCTTTAATCCGGTTTCTTCAAGCAGCCTGCAAAAGTCCATGACTCTTTCCCTATCAACAAGAAAATTATCATCGACAATGTAAACCTCCTCTTCACCTATGGTCTTTAGCTCTTCTATCACCTCATGCAACTCCCTGGAGAAATATTTACCATCGGTAATCTGCCTGCAAAAACAAAAGCTGCATGAAAAAGGACATCCGAAGGAAGTCTTTATTAACGCACAAGGGTTATGAAACATGTAGTAGTATTTATGCCTGTATCTCGACACCTTTTTTCTGTCAGGAAAAGGATAATGGAAAGTGGTTTCCTTGAGGCAATGTGGGCTGGATTCATTCCAGACTCCTTCTATATCGGAGCTGTCCGTAATGCCCTTCTCCAGGTTTGTCAGTATCTCATTAAATGTATTCAGGCCATTGCCCCGTACTATGTAGTCGATACTATCATCCATAAAATCCTCCGGAACAACCTCCGCGTGCACTCCACCCACCAGCACCTTGCAATTCCCATCAGCCTGCTTGATAGCTCTGGCATAACCCTTTACTATATTCACATGTGAAATATATGATGTAATTCCAACTACATCAGGCATATACTTTCTTATAAAATACCCTATTGGCATTTTTTCCAGTATCATATCTATTATCTCAACGCGATGACCCTTCTCCTCAAGAAAGGAACATAAATATTCCAGCTCCAGGGGTTCACAAATCATAACATTCTGCAAACCTATTGTCTCTTTATCAGGTTTGGGTCTGACCAAAAGAACCTTCATACATTTCACCCCAGCAATATCTAAGATTTGGACCCGACAAACATATATATGGAGGGCATGTAAAACCTCTCCTTTATTTTCTCTGTTTCTATATCCTTGAAATAGGCTCCAAGCATTTTTACGACCTTCCCAACAGACGGATAACTTGCCTTGCTGGTTGTAAGCTTTACAAAAGGCATCACAATTGAATCATACAGGTTGTTCTGTGAAGCCTGTGCCATTATTAGACTGCCCCTTGCACTCAGTATTTTAGAAAACTTCTCTATGACTCCGGGCTTATCCTTGTAATATGGGAAGGAGTGAGAGCAAACTATTATGTCATAGCTCTTTTCACTTTCAATTAATTCTTCAATATTACATATCACGTATCCGATGTTTATGCTCGCCCCCTTGGCCTCTGCTATCATCCCGGGTGAAAAATCAATGCCTGTCAGCTGGATGTCATAGTCCTTGAACTCTGCTTGAATATCCCTGAGAAGCTGCCCTGTTCCGCAGCCTGCATCCAATATGGCATATTTTCTGTTTTTTGCATTTATGATTTTTCTGAGTCTATTGACAATGCTTCTTCTGGTCGGAGCGAGGGAGTACTTCTGTACCCACAGCTTTTCATACTTGTCTGCCCAAAAATCCCATATTCCATTATCGTACATGGCTAGTCCCCCTAGTTTTCATGGATGAGTCTTCTCGCAAATTCTTTAATGAGCTTCAATATATGTCTGATATATTGATAATCAAAATCGCCAACCCGCTTATTTACAAAAGCCACCTTTGCATATAACTTGTATAGCTCGAAATAGAAGCTTCTCTCAGTCATATTCCCGGGTTTGATAACCAAGTGCAGCAAATCCCAATTGTCATAGTCAAGAGTGGTAAGCTGCTCCTTATATTTTTCAAACAAAGGGGTGCCTGGGAAAGGCGTAAACACAGAAGCTGTAATAAACCTGAGCTTCATCCTCTTAACCCATGCTATAAGGTTGTCAAAATCAGCCTTTGTGGCATCAGTACCTATAATAAAAAGTCCTGAACATTCAATCCCATACTTATGCAGAGTCTCAACACACTTCTGATTGTTTTCCACTGTAGAGCACTTGTTGTAATCTTGAAGCTGTGTGTCATCAACTGCCTCAAGCCCTACTATAAAGTCAACAACCCCGATATCTGCAAGCTCTGCAATTATATCTTCATTCTCAGATATGAAATCTGAGCGTCCATACAATATAAACTTCTTCTTTATACCCCTGACCCTGACCAGTTCCACAAACTTCAAAACTCTTTCCCTGTCAACTGTAAACGTGTCATCCACAATCCATATCAAATCACAGTCAATACCCTCAATCTCATCTATCACTTCCTCCATATCCCTAAGCAGATACTTCCCGCTGTTCAGAAGGCAGCAGTAACAGAAGCTGCAATTGTGGGGACAGCCGTATGCTGATTTGACAACAGCGCAAGAATCATATAAAAGATAGTTGAATTGTTTTTTATTTGTGTAGAAATGGCTTCTGTCAGGAACGGGCAAGTCTTTGGGGCAAAATATCTCCCTTTCATTGAAAACCCATGAATCATCGTTATTGCGGAAGCAAATCCCTCTAATTCCGGCAATCCGTGCAGGTGTTTCAAGACACTCTATTACTTTTCTGAAGGGTTCATACCCCCCGGAATGTATAATATAGTCTATAGTATGAGCATAAAAATCCATATAATTAAGCTCTGCATGTACTCCGCCTATTGCAACCTTGATTTGCGGATCATAGCTTTTGACAATCTCAGAGTACTGTATCATCTTATTTCTCACAATTACATAGCCGGAAATAGCTACAATGTCAGGCTTATGTTGTCTCAGGGCTTTTTCCAGATCATATTTTTCAACCTGTCCGTCATATATCACGCAGTTGTGCCCGTCGTTCTTGAGTATGGTATATAGATATTCCAATTCCAGGGGTTCAACATTAATGAAATTTATCCTAAAAAACAGATTATCATATTTTGGACGAACTAAAAGTATATTCATTTCATAACCCTCCCTTAAAAACATTGAAAGACAGGTCCTTTTGACTGTAGCTCAAAAGCCCTATGCCTTTATGGACAAGAAGATTTATCAATACATTGGAATGGTTCACATACATATATTTCGTAGCTGCCTTGCAGCCAAGCTTCAGTTTTGTTTCCTCTGCTGTCTGCCCCATTTCTATCGTTCTGAAGCCTCTGTCAATTCCATATCGCAAAATAGCAAGCAGCATATTGTTATAAATGTCATGCTTCAGATTTAATGAATAGTCAATCCCCCCAAACAGGAATATCAACTCATGAGAATTCTCAACCAGCTGTACAAATGCGACAGGTTTTGTTCCCGCGTAAAATGAAATTATCGTTGCCGGAAACTCTCTGAAAAAATCTATAGGAAGCTTCTCCAGCTTATATTCTGATTTGTTATATACTGCAGTGTACAAGTCATATAATTGATGATCAAATAAGGAATTATCCTGCAACGTGACTTGCTTTATTTCGGAAAACCTTTGAATAGCTTTATTTAATCTATATCTATAGTGGCTTCTCGTTTCAGAAAGATAGTCCTCAAAGCTGTTCCAGCGGATTTCTATTCTACTGCTGGGAAGTGTGAATCCCTTGGCGAAGCTGTCTGCCTTAAAATCATCCTCTGAATTCAACACAAGCTTTGCACCTTTTATATTCCTCAAGTACTCAAATACCTGTGCTTCCGTCTTTTTGCCCACTACATAGCCGCATCTTGAAACGGAGCATGGAATTCCGGCAATAACCACAGGAAGCTTTAATCTAAAAAGACTATATGTGAATATATCCAAGTTCAATTTGTAAGTTAACAATATTGAATCAGGCTCCGGACAGTAGAATATTGTATATGTCTGGCTGCAGGGATTTGTCATTTCAAGCACACTAAGATACTTCTTCTGTAGAAAAATATTATCTCCTGCAATGGAATCCCAGGAGTCCGGCAGCTGTTCTGCAGACAGAAAGGACTTATAATAAACGTTAGACATATTTACTCCTTTAGACTTCAATTTCGTAAGCTTTGTAGCTTTTATATTCCTTATCCGCCCATCTAACCCCGAAGCCCTTCGATTTATTATTGGTATCCAGAATCCAGCCCGCCTCACACCATTTATATCTATGCTTGGTCAGCTCCGTGCATTTATTGAACAGCCCGAGCACAACCCCTGAATTCCGGTATTCCGGAATAATGCCAATCTCTACAATTTTAAACCTGTCAATTTTCCAACCGACTAGCTTGTTTTTAATATAAGTGCTTAATCCAATACGTCCTCCGGGAGGGATCAATTGATTAAAATCCGGATACCACAGCATAAAGCCCACCGGCTTTCCTTCTTTTTCAGCAATTATCAAGTTTTCGCCGCTTATAAAGGCTTTAAACTGGCGAAATAGTTCATAATCTTCTTCAAATGTCCTTTCAAAATAAAAGGGATGTCCATTAAAGCATATGTTATTCAGTGAGGTATAGATTTCCATCTCTGGCTCTAAGTGCCGGAAGTCTGCTATTCTAAAGGTAAAATTCCTGCAAATCCTGTCTAATATTTTTTGTTCTGCCTCCATACTATGCCTTTCCATATCTGTAAGGTATGAGGTCAAAACGTATTCCTTCGTACTATGCTTGGTGAAATAATCTGTATAGTAGGGTGGATTGTATGAGCTCCCGAAGCACGCGGGCTTGTCAAAGTCGCTGGCAAGCAGTCCCAACCCATAATTCACATGACCATTCAAACCTACAGTTATCTTTTTCAAACCCTCTGCCCTGCACTTTTCTTTTGCTGTATCAACTATTATGTCAACAGCCTCCTGGCATTCCTTCCTCGCTTCAAAGAAAGCTATCTGCAATGTATCGCTGAGTTTTTCAGCTATAATGAAAGTACAGACAGCTGCAATTCTATCCCCTTGTGTGATTATAAAGGGAGTGATTTCAGCATTTTTGCAGAATTCTCCCTTTTTATATAAAATCATCTTCAAAATATCCGTCAATGAGTCCCTGAAGTTCTCATCATCCTTATATATCTCTTTACAAAAGCTTATATACTTTTTCAGTTCAGCGCCGCTGCAGTGCTGCATCTTCATATTGAACTCCATTCGACAAACTTATTCTTATAAAGATAAACTTCTACATTTCTACTGGAATTCCCTTCAACAAATAAAAGAGCTATTGATATTAAACATATCAACAGCCTTTCCATCTATATATATGGACTGAGCAGCGCTATCTTACCTTCGGCCTTTCCTGACTCCAGATAATTATGGGCTTCCCCCACCTCTGTAAACAAGAATTCCTTCTTTGCTTTCAATATCCTGAGCTTGCCCTTCTCAATAAGCTCTTTGATTTCTTTTAGTATTACCCCGTGTCTTTCCCTCTCTATCCCATCCACCAATGGTATCAGTATGAAAACACACCTCAGACTGATTGCCTTTCTATGCATCATACCCAGATCCAGGCTTACCCTTGAATTGGTGGTGCATACAGTGCCGTTTAATTTCACTGCCTTGAAGCTGTTCAAGAGGTTTTCCCCTCCCACAGTATCAATTATCACATCAAAGCCCTTACCCCCTGTATGCCGATTAACATACTCATCCACACTGTTTTCCCTGTAGTTAATAACCGCATCCGCTCCAAGCTCAAGTGCACTCCTGCCTTTGGAGTCTCCCGATACAGTGCCGTACACCTTTGCCCCCTTAATTTTAGCAAGCTGGAGAGCAACATGCCCTACCCCTCCTGCTATACCGTGAATCAGAACCTTATCCCCTTCCTTTATCTGCGCTTTCTCCAGCAGCTCATAGGCTGTTATGCTTACCAGGGGATACAGGGCAGCTATCCGGTGTTCAGTGTTATCAGGTTTGTGCCCTATAAGCTTTGAATCGGCCAGCATGTATTCCGCTAGAGCACCGCTTTCATTAACGGCTCCTCCTGCGCAGCCAAAAACCTCATCTCCGGCATTGAAATCTGCAACGCCTTCTCCTACCTCAACAACAATGCCTGAAAAATCTCCATTAAGCACAGCAGGGAATGGAGGCGTTATAGCCGGAACAAGCCCTGAGCGGATCTTTGTTTCTATTGGGTTTACACTGCTTGCATGTACCTTCACAAGCACATAACCAGCCTTCAGCTTAGGTGCATCAAGCTCTGCCTCATGAAAAACCTCAGGTGAACCAAAACGATCAATGACCACTGCTTTCATAATCAATCACTCCTTGATTAACATTTTGTTATTCTGTCGAAAATGATATAATAACAATAGAATAACATATATAGCATAGAGATTTCGATACAAAAGAAAGGAAGTAATCGTAATGAGTTTGGAAAGTGTAAGAAAGTATTTTTTCGAAAATGGATATATGGACCTTCATATAATCGAGCATGATGGAAGCACCGCTACAGTTGAGCTAGCCGCAAAGGCTCATGGTGTAGAGCCTGCGCTTATCGCAAAAACCATGTCATTCCGATTGAAGGATAGAGAAATATTGATTGTTACAAAGGGTGATGCCAGAATTGACAACCGCAAATACAAGGACTGCTTCCATGAAAAGGCTACAATGCTTAACCATGAAGAGGTGCCGGAGATAACAGGGCACCCCGTAGGAGGGGTATGCCCCTTCGGTCTCAAGAAGCCTTTAGGCGTTTACTTGGATATTTCAATGAAAGAGTTCGAGTATGTTTACCCTGCTGCAGGCTCGGTGAATTCTGCCGTAAAAATATCCCCTGACCGTTTGCAGCAAGTAACAGGTGGAACTTGGGTAGATGTTTGCAAATAAGTCTACCCTTCTATCGGCACCATGCCAGAAAGAGTGTTATTTACTACAAAGTAACATGCATTTTCTTCAACTTTTACATAGAGAGCTATGCCGTCGATTTCTTTTACAGTATGTCCTTTTTGTCTCCAGATGTCCTTTACCTTCTTCTCCAAGTCAGCGGTCAGAATATCCTTCCCGTTATACTGCACATAAGTATTGACCTTCATGTCTTTACCTCCCTTATTTTTCCATATAAGTATATATAAACCACTTATTATAGAAATTATCCTCTTAACTTTTAGATTTGTCAAATAGAAAATAATCAGTCACAGAAATCATACACTATAAAATCTGCAATAGGATTATATCCAATCTTCGAATATATATCGTTTGAAGTTGGATTTGATAAATCAGTAAAAAGGCTGCAGAATTTATAACCATCATCAAGAAGCTTCTGACTCAATGCTGCAACACAATTTGTTGCATAGCCTTTGCCCCTAAGCTCAGGTGGAGTATAGACAAGATTGACCACAACGCCATTCCTTGTGGGTCTTGCTTTATAAGATTTGGTTTATCACTCATAAGTCCTACCTCCCTAAAGACGACCTTGAACTCACTCCACAAATTACAAAAAATACCTATTGTGGTAACTATACCACAATAGGTATTTTTATTTCAATAGAATCAATTATCTCAACAAATCCTACATGCTTTCTTATCGTTATAAAAAAAGTCTATCCCCTTTGACTAAAAGAGATAGACTTTTGCTTTGTCTTAGAACGCTAATTCCTTGGTTATATCTTCTGCTGCATCTAGTAGCATTCTCAAGTATTCTTCCTTTTTCTGCTGATCCATCCTTGCTGCTGGTGTAGCTATGCTTATAGCAGCTACAACATCTCGGTTCCTCTTCTTTACAGGAACCGCTATACATATAAGTCCTTTGATATACTCCTCTTTATCTATGGCATAGCCCTGTTCTCTTATTAACTTGAGCTCTTCCTCAAACTTTTCAATACTGTCCAAGGTATTATCGGAGTATCTTCTGAAATCAATATTCTTCAGATTGGCATTTTCTTCGTGGGCCAGGAGTACCTTACCCATGCCTGTGCAGTATGCCGGTACCCTCCTGCCTACATCAAGCACTATACGCAAAGGCTCCTTGGTTATAATCTTGTCCAAAAACACTATATCCAGGTCATCAAGCATAGACACGTTAACGGTTTCATGGCACTTCTCGTAAAGCTTCTCCAAGCTTTTTCGAATAATACTTTTAAATGGTATCCTATCTCCGACCAGATTGCCAAGCTCAAAAATCTTTATTGAAGCATAATATCTGCCATCTCGGGCTTGTTTTATATATCCCATTTGCTTGAAGGTACCTAGTATCCTATGAACACCGCTCTTGCCAATGCCCGTAAGATTGCTTAATTCACCTATACTCGTTTCACCATGTATAATCAGCTTTTCCAATATTTCCAGGGATTTTATCAATGACTTTATATTGTAGTTATTTAAATCTTGATTATCTTCCAGATTAAATCCCTCCAAACTGCATTTACTTGAAAATATTATACCTTAATCCTACAATTTGCGTTTTCTTATGACAGTCCTATGATTTCACCGTCTTCTGTTATATCCATACCATTGGCAGCAGGAACCTTCGGAAGTCCCGGCATTGTCATGATTTCTCCAGTCAGAGCTATTATGAAGCCTGCACCCGCTGATACTTTTACTTCTCTTACTGTCACCTTAAAGCCTGTTGGTGCACCGAGCAGTGCGGGGTTATCCGAGAAGGAGTATTGAGTCTTAGCCATACAGATCGGCATCTTATCGAGGCCAAGCTTTTCAATATTGTCCATTTGCTTCTTGGCGTCTGCTGTGAATTCTACTCCGTCTGCCCTGTATATTTCTGTTGCAATCTTTACTATCTTTTCAGTAATTGTTCCGTTTACATCATACAGTGGAGCGTAATTTGACTTTTTAGTCTCACATATTTCAACAACTTTCTTTGCAAGCTCAATTCCGCCTTCTCCGCCTTTTGTAAACACTTCTGAAAGTACGACTTCAGCACCTTTAGCGGCGCATTTTTCACGAAGTAAAGCAAGTTCTGCTTCAGTGTCAGTCGGGAATTTATTAATAGCAACAACTGCCGGCACACCAAACTTTTCGAGGTTTTCAAGGTGTCTTTCCAGATTTGCTATACCGTTGGAAAGTGCAGCAAGATTTTCTTTTGAAAGCTCTGTTTTTGGAACTCCTCCGTTCATTTTAAGTGCTCTTACTGTTGCTACTATTACTGCTGCATCCGGGTGAAGTCCTGCAAACCTACACTTAATATCAAAAAACTTTTCTGCTCCAAGATCGGCACCAAAACCTGCTTCTGTTACAACGTAGTCAGCAAGCTTTAAGGCGATCTTTGTTGCCATTACTGAGTTGCATCCGTGTGCAATGTTTGCAAATGGTCCGCCATGTATAAAAGCCGGTGTATTTTCAAGTGTTTGAACAAGATTTGGTTTTATTGCATCTTTCAATAGCAATGCCATTGCCCCTGTAGCTTCCAGATCTCCTGCGGTTACAGCTTGTCCATCCGTATTGTATGCTACTACCATTCTTGAGAGCCTGCCCTTAAGATCTTTAAGGCTTGTAGCAAGGCAAAGTATTGCCATTATCTCTGAGGCAACGGTTATATCAAACCCTGCCTGTCTTGTAACTCCGTCTCCTTTGCCACCCATTCCCACTATTATATTTCTAAGTGCTCTGTCATTCATATCAAGCACTCTTCTCCACACTACTTTCTTTGGTTCAATCTTGAGTACATTTCCTTGATGCAAGTGATTATCAAGCAAAGCTGCGAGAAGATTATGCGCAGAAGTGATTGCATGGAAGTCACCGGTAAAGTGAAGGTTTATATCATCCATGGGAACAACCTGAGCATATCCTCCACCGGCAGCTCCACCCTTGACTCCAAAGCATGGTCCAAGAGATGGCTCTCTTAAAGCGGTTATAGTCTTCTTGCCAATCTTATTAAGTCCCATTGATAGTCCTACATTTGTCGTCGTCTTGCCTTCTCCTGCCGGTGTCGGATTTATTGCTGTCACTAGAATCAGTTTTGCATTCGGCTTATTTTCCAGTCTTTGAAGTACATCAAGCGATACTTTTGCTTTGTACTTCCCGTAAAGCTCTAATTCATCTTCCTGTATTCCAAGGTTCTTCGCAACTTCTGTTATTGGAAGCATTTTTGCTTCTTGTGCAATTTGCACATCTGTTTTCATAAGCGTGTCCTCACTTTCGGTAATTTAATAAATAAAGAAATACAATTATTAGCAGTCAGGTATACCCTTGGCATCATTTATTTGAGAAAGAGATTATGCCTCCATTATTAGATGTGAACTATCATCAAATCCAGCATAATCTCTTTCTCTTCTAACCTATTAGATTAACTAAACTATTTTATTCCGTTCATTTTTTCTTTAGTCTTAACCAAATTAGATAGTACAGTATTAACCGGTGTTTGCACTCCTAATCTTTTGCCTTCTCTCACAACCGCACCGCTAATAAAATCAACCTCGGACTTTTTCTTGTTCAGCATATCCTGTAGCATTGACGATTTATTCGTTGCAGTGAGCCTGCATACTTCTTTTACATGTTCAATCGGGTCTTCATTTATAAGCTTTATACCTTTTGCTTTTGCCACTTCGATTGCTTCTTTAACTGCGAGTTCAAGCAGTTCTTCAGTTTCTTCATGGTCTAGCAGTTCCCCGTTATGTAGTCCTGTTATTGCAGTTAGTGCATTTATTCCTACATTTACGATGAGTTTACTCCAGACTAAGCTCATAACATCTTTTGAGTTGAATGTTTTGATTCCGCTCTTACTTAACACTGCTGCCACTTCGTCAATTTTTTCATCAGAAAGATTCGCCAATGCACCGATATAAGTATCCCCTGAACCTGCATGTCTTACCTTCCCGGGTCCTAATAATGTAGATCCAAAAGAAGTTACTCCGGCTATCACGTGATCCTGCCCTACTACTTCTCCTAATATATCTGCATTTCCCAGTCCATTTTGAAGCGTTAGTATTGCCGTACTTTCATTGACTATTGATAAAGAATCAGCTATTGCTGCTTTTGTAAAAGTGGATTTAACAAATACAATTACCAAGTCACAGCTTCCTACCTCTGATGCTTTGTTGTGAGCTTTTAATTTTACTGTCCTATCCCCACTTATTCCTTCGATTCTTAAACCATTTTCATTTATAGTATCAACGTGTTCTTTCCAAACATCAATAAGATGTACTTCATTACCGGCTTCCTGCAATAAGCCTCCAAAAAGGCTGCCCATTGCACCTGCTCCTACTATTGCTATTTTCATCGATTACCCACCTTTTTTAATACAATCTCTTTAATTCTTCTTCCTTAATACCGAAGCTATGCTTTTCTTCCGGGAATTTTTGCGATTTTACATCTTCCTTAAATTCTGTCAATGCATTTAGTATAACTTCTGTAAGATTAGCATATTTTTTAACGAATTTAGGTGTGAATTTTTCAAACAAACCTACCATATCGTGGAACACCATGACTTGTCCATCGCAATGTATTCCAGCACCTATGCCTAATGTAGGAATGGATACTGCTTCAGTTATCATTTTTGAAATCTGTGCAGGTATACATTCAAGTATTAATGAAAATGCGCCTGCTTCTTCCAGAGCTTTGGCATCATCTATAAGAGCTTGAGCGGCAGCTGCATCCTTGCCTTGAACCTTAAAGCCACCCATCTTGGATACAGTTTGTGGAGTTAAGCCTATATGTCCCATAACCGGTATTCCTGCATCAACTATTGCTTTAACAGTATCTTTTACAACTGCTCCGCCTTCAAGCTTTACAACATCGCAGCCGCCTTCCTTCATTAGTCTTGTTGCGTTCATGATAGCCTGCTCTTTGCTGATATTGTAGGATCCGAAAGGCAGATCTCCAACTATCATTGGATTCTTAGCCCCTTTTACAACGCATTTTATATGATGAATCATTTGTTCCATAGTTACAAAAACTGTAGTATCTTCACCCATCATAGTCATTCCAAGTGAATCTCCAACCAGGATAACATCGATACCTGCTTTGTCCACAATAAGTCCTGTTGAGTAATCATACGCAGTTGTATAAGTGATTTTGTCACCTTTCTGTTTCATCTCTTTAAGAATTTGACCTGTTACCTTTGCCATTTTTACTACCTCCTATTTATTAATTAAATTTTGATTCTAAATTTATTTATTCTACATGTTTGAACATAATTCTATTTACATGCATAAAAAAATTTATCCTTATGGAGTACCCCGCATTAATAAGTTAGGTAAGAATGTAGTGACTGCAGGGACATAAGTCACTATTAAAATATCAATTATCAATACAATCAGGAAAGGAAGTATATTCTTTATGACTTCCTCAAGTTTAATCTTTCCAATACCGCATGCTACAAACAAGCACACCCCGAAAGGCGGTGTAATCATACCTACAGCCAGGTTGACGCAAATTATAAGGCCAAAGTGGAGTGGGTCAATTCCGACCTGCGTAATAATGGGGAATAAAATCGGTACCAATATGATAATTGCAGCTGTAGTATCCAGGAAGGTTCCTACAATAAGCAAAATTATATTTATTAGTAATAAAATCACTAATGGATTACTTGAAAATGACAATATTGCTGTTGCTATTTGCTGTGGTATCATATTATTCGTCAATATCCACCCAAAGAGCGTCGCAGAAGCAACAAGTATCATTATTATCGATGTACTGACAGCCGAATCAGTCAATATTTTGGGTAAATTCTTAAAGGACAGCTCCTTATAGATGAAGAATCCAACCACAAATCCATATACTACTGATACTACTGCAGCTTCTGTGGGGGTGAACATACCTCCATAAATACCGCCTAGAATTATTACAGGCATCAACAATGCAAGTAACGCATCCTTAAATGATATGACTATTTCCTTAAAGCTTGCTCTTGGTTCTCCGCCATAGCCTTCTTTCTTTGATTTAAAATAGGTTACTGCCATCAGGGATAAACCCATAAGAATACCTGGCCCGAATCCGCCTACAAACATAGATCCGATGGAAACCCCAGTAAGAACGCCATAAGTAACCATTGGAATGCTAGGTGGTATAATAACTCCTATAGTTCCTCCGGCAGCTTGTACTGCTGAAGAAAATCCAACATCATACTTTCTCTTAACCATAGCTGGTATCATTATTGATCCGATCGCTGCTGTAGTAGCTGCTCCAGATCCTGATATAGCAGCAAAGAACATGCAGGCTACGATTGACACTAGTCCAAGTCCACCCGATATCCAACCGATAAGAGTATTTGCAAAATTAATCAGCCTTCTGGATATTCCACCGCTTTCCATAAGGCTTCCTGCAAGTATAAAAAACGGTACTGCCATAAAAGGAAAAGAATCAGTTGCCGTAAAAAGTCTCTGAGGAACAACTACCAACGGAACGTTATTGGCAAACAATAAGGTAATACTGGAAGCCAAACCCAACGCAAAAGCAATTGGGATATTCATTATGAAAAAGAGGATTAAACTTCCAAATAATATAAGTGCAACACTTTCCATTGATGCATCACTTCCCTTCTACCTCATCAATTTGGAATAATCTGGCGGTAAGATGTATCATCATAAGCACCGCTCCAATAACTACTGCCATGTATATATAACCCATTTTTACATGCATTGCCGGTGATTGCTGCATCATTGTAATTTTCACAACTTTACTTCCATATCCAATCAAAATAGCGAAAAATGCAAAGGATAGCGCACTTGCAACCCATTCTAACACTTTAGCAACGGGGCGGGGAAGCAAACTAACTACCATTTCGACTCCTATATGAGCATTTCTCTTAACAGCTACACTGGCACCCAAAAATGTCAGATAAACTAGTATATATCGTGCAAATTCCTCTGACCATGGAAGTGAAGCATGGAACACATATCTGTAAACAACCTGCATAAAAATAACTATCGACATAGTTGCTAAAAATATTGCTATAAGAATCTCTGTTCCTCTATTTAGCTTGTCGCTTAACTTTTTTATAAAACCCATCTTCCCGCCTCCCAATGAGTAAGCGATAGATAGTATTTCTACCATCCATCGCTAACCTTATTCTTATTTGGTATTGATAATTCTATCAATCAGTTCTTTTGTAAATTGTCCTTCATATTTTTTGTATACTGGAGCTACTGCCTCCTGGAGTTTTGTTTTATCAGGTGTTGTTACACTAACGCCAAGTGCTTTTAACTCTTCTACTTGTTTGTCTTCCATTTCTTTAATAAGGTCTCTTTCATAAGTAGCAACTTCTAATGCTGTATCTGCAAATATCTTCTGTGTTGCTGCATCAAAGCTGTCTAATTTTGTTTTACTCATAAGAAGAAGCGCTGGTGAATAGAAGTGTCCTGTCAAAGCCAAGTTCTTTTGAACTTCATATACCTTTTGTGTATATATTATTGGAACAGGATTTTCCTGCCCGTCGATTACCTTTTGCTGAAGTGCGGTGAATACTTCGCTCCATGCCATAGGTGTAGGGTCAGCTCCAAGCTCCTTGAATGAATCCATGTGAACTTGGTTTTCCATTGTTCTTATTTTTAAGCCTTTAAGATCTTCCGGTGTATTTATTGGTTTCTTGGAATTGGTTATATGCCTAAAACCATTCTCCCAGAATGCAAGACCAGCTAACTGTTTGCTGGATAAAGAGGATAAAAGTTCTTTTCCTACTTCTCCGTCGAGTACCTTGTAGGCATGTTCTCTATCTCTGAAAAGGAAAGGCAAGTCAACGACCAGCATCTTCGGTTCAAAACCTCCTAAAGGTCCTGTTGAAGATAGCACCATGTCAATAGTACCCATTTGTAAACCTTCAATCATATCTCTTTCATTCCCCAACTGAGAAGAATGGAATATTTCAATTTTTACATTTCCGCCGGTACGTTCTTCTATAAGCTGAGCGAACTTTTCAAGTCCCAGGTGGTATGGGTGAGTAGGTGCAACTGAGTGACCCGCTTTTAATACGATTTGTTTTACAGGTTCATTTGCCGCTGGTGGGTTTGACGCATCTTGTGTATTTGAACCACAAGCAGTTAATGATAAAATCATGCTTATTACTAATATTAACACCAAAAATTTCTTCATTTTTTTCCCTCCCGAATTATGATTGTAATAGCTTTTTTTAGTAAGAGTTAATCTTTTCATTTAGACTTACATGATAGAAATATTTTACTTTATTGGCTACACCCTCCAATCATTCTATATTGTAGAACGCTATTCTGTTATATAAAATATTCGTCTTTTTTTTGAAAATTCCTTCATAAAAATCAAAATTTCTGAATTTTCTTAATGTCATTTTATTGTCAATCTTATACAAACGGATTTTTATATCCTCCAGATAGTACTTCAGTATTTAATGCTGTACGTCTGTTCTTATTTTTGCATACGTCAGGTAATAAGTTAGCGATTAAATTGACTGCCCTATTACCAACAAAAAAAGGGTATACAAAAATTCAGTATATCCAACTCTTTAAAGACAAAACATAGTCTAGGAAATTTTATGTAGCCATGCTTCGGTAAGCAGTACCCCTACATATATATAGTTCTGAACAACAAAATTCATAGAAAAATACTACATATCCCATTCATTCGCGAGGAGGAATATTATGTATTACTGTCCCTTTATGAGAAGCCCCGACTATTACCGCGCAAGCTACAGCATAACTGTAAATACCAACGAACGTAGGCTCCATCTGATAAAAGACGGAAAGTGGTTCAAATCGTACCCCGTAGCTATTGGTAAACCTTCAACCCCCACTCCAAAGGGCAACTTTAAGATTGTTGAAATAGCTGTAAATCCTGGTGGTCCCTTCGGAGTAAGATGGCTAGGTCTTGATGCACCAGGGGATGACTATGGAATTCATGGCACTAATAATCCGTCATCCATAGGCAAGGCAGTGTCTAACGGTTGTATCAGAATGCATAATAAGGACATACTCGACCTGGTCAAATATGTCTGGGTAGGTACGAAAGTTAAAATTGTATAAGTGGCCTATATGTTTACATTTATACATGCAACTACTTTGTGCTTATTCCATAGACTAATATTACTATAGTTTAAAAATGGAGATGATCATTGATGTTTCACCCAATTTATCGTCAATGCCCCCTAGGTACATTCATATATTACATTAGACCGGGTGATACTTTTTATAAGCTGGCGCTACGCTTCAAAACAACGGTAAATGCCCTATCCAATGCCAATCCGACCGCTGATCTCTATCGGCTGCGTATAGGTCAACAGATTTGTATTCCACGCCAACCTTCATTCCCAGTTTGTCCCTTTGGTACTTATTACCAGGTAAAGTCCGGAGATACCCTTAACAAAATATCACAGCGCTATAATATAACACTGCAGAATCTGCTGAGGATGAATCCAGGCATTGATCCGGATTTGATCTATGTAAACCAAATTATCTGCATCCCGCAAATACCCACGGGTCGACCTCCAATAAAACAAATCCCTGTGAACGTTGAAGGGATGACAGAATATCGAGAAGCAACCCTACGGCGAAGTGACCAAGGCTATTCTATTTATGTTCTGGATGATTTCACATTCACCGGTGAAGAGCCCGGGGCCGATCAGCTGTTCTTTAATTATGACCCCCGGTATTTTGTAAGAATCGGACTATTGCCGGATAATGCAGACATCAATGCCCTTAGAGAAAATGCGCTGGAGGAGCTTAGGCTTGTTGGTACTCCCATTGAACTTAAAGGAGAACAAATCTTCGAACCCTTCTTCCGGAATGCGGCCTTCTACCTGCGAGCGTCCAATCCAACCTTCTCCAAGGAAATCATTGTTATGGAAATCGGGGGAGAGTTGTTCCGCTTCAACTTGAACATACCGAGTGGAGTAGCTTCCGAGGGGGTTGTACCCAGCTTTTTTGCAATGCTGAAGACGGTAGCTGTTCCATAAATCAAGAGTGCCAGGTACTAATTTACCTGGCACTCTTGATTTATTTACTATTCAAATGATCTTATATCCGGTAACGTTTTGATGTTTATAGTGTGTCTCACCTCATATGACCCAAAACCGCCATCACAGTATTCATGATATCTTATAAAATCCCCACTGACATATACATCACTTGCAGGATAGTTTGTCAGTTGCATAACGTTCGTTCCATCCAAATTGGCCGTTGATAAACTTGGCAGCTTTGATTTGAAAGTGTAGCCCCATGGAACCAAATGCTCTACATCACTAAAATAAATCAAATTATCTTTAAATGCAAAATCAAAAGCTTTAATATTCAACCTCTCAGGGGAAGTATCACCTATTCTAATTCTGTATAATACAAAATCATCATCAAAACTACTATAGTATACATAATCATTATAGACATCTAGTTTTGCAATTTTGCCTGGTACTAGCAATGAAGGTTCCAGCGTTTTCAAATCCAATACTTTCAATGCCCCCACAAAGACAGCCTTCATATATGCCGGTTCATCCAACTGATATATATTATAGTATAACTTATTATCATAATATACTAATGTACTTGCAACATCTTCTGAAATCTTCTTTACACCTGTTCCATCCAGATTCATTTCGTATATACCCGGATTTCCAAAGGTTGATATATAAATCTTATTTGGGCTTACCGTAAAAGCACTGAGCGGTTTATCTGATAATTTCGTCTTGCCTGAACCGTCCTTATTCATGCTATGTAGTACAAAAAAACCATCGAAATTCAATCCTGCAAAGTAGAATATATCATTCTGCAGGATAAAACGATATGTTTCTGTCATCCCGTCACCTACAAGTTCATAACCACCGCTGGATGTCCTTTTACTGATGTAAGTCATATCAAAGTATTCAGAATCAGTCATAAATACTGTTCCATCTGTATCTTTATAAACCTCTGTTGGTTTAACCGCTGCTGCAGTTGACGATACTGTGGGTGTTACTGTTACTGCTGCATCAGGCTTCAACTGTGCGTTGTTCATTATCCTATAAAACATGACTAATGCAGTTTCCCTCGTTGCATATCCTTTTGGTCCGATCTGATTATCGCCAATTCCTGTAATAATGTTATACTTAAATGCAATCTTAGCACTGTCTACTGCCCATGCCGATATTTCCTTATTGTCTGCAAAGCTGATTTTCTTAGCAGCTTCCAGGTCCAATGTAATATTCGCTTTTTGCAGCATCTTTACAAACATAACCGCCATTTGTTCCCTGGAAATTAAATCCTCAGGACCAACTTTGCCATTACCATATCCGCCAATAATACCTGCTTTAGCCGCAGCTATTATATACTCATCTATTGTATCTGTAAAAGATATATTGGACTTGACATCGACTATTGTACTGAACTCATTTCCTGTAAAACTCTCATACAACACATATATAAGATATGCGAAATCTTTCCTTGTTATATTGGACTTGTAATCCGTGAAAAAGCCGGGCTCTAATACATTGCTTTTCTTAATCTCATCAATTGCCTGTTCGGCCCAGTTGCTTGGGGAAGTGACATCAGCCTGCACCATTAATACCATAGAAAATAACATAGACAGAATAACTATAAAACTAATAATTTGCTTCATAGAACTACCTCCCTTATTCTGATAATACTATTATAGTTGAGTTTTTCCTAAATGTGTAATATTTACCACAAAATTTGCCATTATATGGGGTATTATATCAATTTCCTTAAATCAAATCGATGAGTTAAGAGAAAGAACCGGAGTAGAAGGTTTATATCTCCCATCCAAATTGAAAAATTTGGATGGGAGAAAATCAAAATATGTCTATGATCTATTGGGTAAGAACATGGTTAATGTTGTTGAAGGTATGCAGGCTGTGCCTTTGATGATGCAGAGCACGCCTCCGGAGGTCACTATGCAGATAACTCCACCAGCAGATACGGAAACTTCTTCAGTTATTGCATTTTTCGATAACATCTGGGAATGGATCAAAAATATATTCTGATCATCAAAAAAGAAAAAAAGACAGCTTGTTTGACGCAAGCTGTCTTTTTTTTCGTCTTTACCTATATAGTCTTAAAAAACTAAGGAGATTCTAATGTTTCTCTAAAACAACTATAAGGATTGAGGTCTACAATATAGATAGGCAGTAATGCTGCTTTTGCTAAAACTAATAGGAAGGATAAAAGTGATATGAGCAACAGATATATTTACTTAATTTTTTCAAAGACAGGCACCTGGCTCTCCAGGCTGATTTCTGCCTTTTCAGATATAAGATATCCCCATGCGTCACTAAGCTTTGACAGTGACTTTACCGAAATGTATTCCTTTGGCAGGATCAATCCCAATAATCCTTTTTCGGGAGGCTTTGTTGTTGAAAACCTTCATGGCGGTGTCTTCAGCAGATCTGCAAGCTGTGAATGCATGATTTTGAGAGTAAAGGTAACAGAAGAACAATATCTCGCACTTCAAAAGTATGTTGAGGAATTTTCAAAAGAAAAGGACAAATATAAATATAACTTTTTAGGTTTATATGCCATCCTGCTTAATAAACCGCTGAAAAGGAAAAACTATTATTTCTGTTCGCAATTTATCTCTGAGGCATTGATAAAAAGCAAAGTGCTGAAATTCGAGAAAGATCCTGAGCTAACAAGAACAGATGATTTGTACACGATAAAAAACAGAGAAATCCTATACGAGGGGTTTGTAAACGAGCGTTACCGCTTCCCAGTCTTTACACAGGTCTGATTTATGCGAGGAGAATAATCTGTGAAGCCTGGCACTTTTTTTATTCTTTCTTTAGAGTTAAAACACATATCTGCCCAGAACGATTCAGTGTGCCACTATCCATATAATAGGATACGGCAACCTTGCTGCCATCATTGCTCCAAGATAGCCCATTTGCCGTATACAAGTTAGGACCGGATTTATACAACACTGTTTTCTCAGGCTTGGGGTCAGAGTTAATTCTAACCATATTTAATTCAAAGCCACTATCGTCAGAGGATAGATAAGCAAGCTTTCCTTCATCCTTTGATACATCAAATCCAGCATATAATACATTCTCATCAATAAGCTTATTCTGCTTTTGGGACATATTATATTGATAAAGCTTAAAAGTGTAATCTGAAGCATTTAGTTCATTTGCATATATTATGGTATTCTCATCACTCAAAACCCTACTAAAGACCATGTTTTCCACAAGTTCTTGTGCAACTGTGTTCTGGTTATTCAGATCAAGCAAATAGATTGCTGATTTGGCATTCGTTATGTCAAATTCCAAATTGTTCTCAATAAAACCGCTGACTCCACTAAACCATATCTTTTTAAGATCCTTGGAAATAGCATGTACAACCACATACTCAAACCTTCCGTCTCTTTCCTCCAGTGTGTACTCTACTTTGTGACTTGCCTCAAGATCGAAAATAGTAAATGTATATCTATCCTTTGCAGTTTTCTGGCAGTAGGCTATTCCTTTACCATCCATAGACCAGCTCAAATCCTCAAATGTATTATACAAACCCTTTTTCCCGCTATCAGCTATATCTAAAAAGTATTTGGAATCCCATTCATCTATAACAGAAAAGTCTTTAGTGTTAAAGTCATACATCCTGATTCTACTCTTTATATTGCCGTAACCATCAACTGCGAAGGGCTCATAACCAGATTTTATATTTCGTTCGGCATTATGGATTCCATCTGATCCAACTATGACATAAGCCTCATAAATGAGCATTTTTGTTCTATCAGGAGACAAATAGCACCTTATACAATTATATGGACTAGTTTTTATTAAATTTTCCGTTTTACCGTTAGATGGATTCATCAGATATAGCCCGTTTTTACTAAAGTCAATATCAGGCTTTAAGAGATAGCTGTACGGGGAACTCATATCACGTACTAATGTCATGTCCTCGGCAGGTTTAAAAAGGGGGTTTATTCTTCTTAGCAAAAGCTTATCATTGCCCCAAAACTGTAATTGGTAAGTGTCAAAAACTGAAGCTGCTTCTGGGAGCTCCTGCAGCTTAACATCCTGTACTGCATCAAAATTTGTATTGTTTAATATTTCTGCATCTGCCCTATCATCTACAACTACAGTTTTCTCGTAGTCCAGGGAGTAGTTTGCTATAGTAATAATGCTAATGGATAAAACTATGCAGATAGCAGCAATACTCAAAATTGTTTTATATTTTTTATTCATATGCCTACACCCCCTTTATCCAAGTTTCTTACCTCAGGATACCTGAAATTGGCCTTCCCAGTCATTGTATCTCCTCCTTTATAGTGTATTAACTTATTTCTTGTTAACCACATTATAAAAGCCGGATATTTCAAAAGCTTACATGATTGTTTCCAAACTGTAAATCTTTTCGGGGATTTCTATTATTATCTTTGTATATGTATTTTCAGCACTTTCAATTTTTACTATTCCATTGTGCTTTTCTATGATTGCTTTCACTATAGAAAGTCCCAAGCCACTTCCTCCGAGACGTTTTCCGTTTCTGGTGTAAACTTGAAAAAAGGGTTCAAAAACCTTTTCTAGCTTATCAGCAGGTATCCCATCCCCTGTATTTATTACCATTACATTAGCATGTCCATTTTCGGAGTATGCTTTAACTTCTATCAAAGAATCTTTATCTCCGAATTTTATGGCGTTATCAATAATATTAGTAAATGCACTCTTTAAATCATCCGCATATCCCAACACTTGTATATCAGGACTAATCTCACTACGAATATCTATGCCACGGTATGTTGCTATAAGTCGCATCGCTTCACAGGCATCAGTCAAAAGATTGCTTATATTTACATCCTCAAAAAGCAGATCAGCATTTTCCGATGTTTGTCTAGAGACAGTCAGCAGTGATTGAACCATTCTGTAGAGTCTGTCACACTCATCCAAAATATATTCTGAACCCTTTTTGCAAAATTCCTTGTCAGAAAAGTCTCCATCCTCCATAACCTGCGCATAACCCCTTATAGTAGTAAGCGGCGTTTTGAACTCATGGGCAACATTATCAAAGAATTTTTTCCTATAGCTATCAATTTCCTTAAGCAGTATGCGGTCTCTTTCTATCGTTTTAATATTACTATGGATTTGTTCCTTCATCATGATAAAACTGGAAGTCAGTTCTCCAATTTCATCGTTAGATATTGCATCCACTTTACCACTGAACTCACCCTTCGCCATATCCTTTGCCATATTATTCAGTTTTGTCACCGGCCGTATGATACCATCTGATATGATATATGATGCAATAAACATGATCAGAAACATGATAAAAATTGTTACTGTCAGTATATTTCTGAGATAATATCCTGACCTGTAAAGATAGGAATAATCCTTTTGATAGCTTATAACCCCAAGGAATTTGCCTTCTACTATAACTGGAACAGATATGCTTGCTTTCACATTGTTTCCTCTTGAATGAAGTGTAAAGGATAGCTTCTTGTTAAGCGCATTTTCCAAGGCTTTTCCCTTGTCGTTCATATTCAGCATGCTGCTGCGGGTTAAGCCTGTCAGATTGCCGTTTGTTGTATATAAGGCTCCCTTGATACTAAGCTTCTCTTCCAAGTCTGCTATAATTTCCGAGGAGTGTTTGCCGAAAGCAGCTTGCTCTGGCTTAATGTTGTTTAATAAGAAGAATTGCCTTACATAAACAGTAATATTGTTCCTTGCCTTTGCCGACTCTTTTGAAACAGTCGTCTCATTGCTGTTCTTTATCGTAATGTCCGTTACAAAGCTCATGATGATAAAAACAGCAATGATCAAAATTGAAAAAGATAGGAATATTTTATATCGTATAGAAACCTTCATTTGCTCACCTTCACTTATTTAACCATTTTATAGCCCACACCGAAGACTGTATCTATAATGGATGGAGAATCAGAATCATCAAGCTTTTTTCTGAGTCTGACCACATGTATGTCTACAGTTCTGGAGTCTCCCATATAATCATAGCCCCATACAGCATCCAAAAGCTTCTCCCTTGTGAATACAGTACCTCGGTTCTCCTGCAGAAAGACCAGCAGGTCAAATTCTTTAGGGGTAAGCTCTACAGCATTATCATTCTTCAGTACTTTTCTTTCGTTTATGTATATGGATAGATTATGTGTGATTTGTAAAAAAGAAGTATGCGCTTTACGCTCTGCTTCTTGATCTGTCCTTTTCAGTAATGCCTTAACTCTGGCAACAACCTCACGGACATCAAAAGGCTTTGTAATATAATCAAAGGCACCTAGTTCGAATCCTACAACCTTATCCACTATGTCAGATTTGGCAGTCAATATAATGATAGGGATTTCTGTTGTATTTGAAAGCTCCTTGCATATATCAAAACCACTCATATCAGGTAGCATAAGATCAAGTATAACCAAATCGAACTTCCCATCTTTTACTTTACTTAGACCGGTGGCCCCATCATAAGCTGCATCAATGCTTATACCCTCGCGGTTAAGCGAATAGGCAAGCAAATCTGATATGGCAACCTCATCTTCAATTATAAGGGCTTTCTTAATTGCATTTGTTGAGTTCATTATCCATCACACCTCGCGATAATCTCAATCGTTGGTAATAATATACAATATAATAATTATACACTATAGATGTTTCAAAAGTATTTCCATGAGAATACTTTCCAAGTATTACCTTAGTAATATTATACATAAAATATTTCTCCTGTTTCAATGCATCTAATGCAAGTGCTTCATTTTAGTCCAGCAAATTCCGCTCCTTGTACAAGCATTATGAGAAAATTGCAATAGGACAGGCTACTTAGATTATGACATATAAAACAAGCTGGTTACAGCAAATAACTGTAGCCAGCTAACATTGTATTTCCAAATTTATAATTATTACCTATGGAGCTTCAAGCTTGGCATAATTCTATGAAGAAAGCTTTAAACCAACTATTCCGAAACATTCTTTCATTTATCAGCTATATAGGGGAGACAATCCCCACCTCGAGGCAGAACTCCAATCTTCGCTGCAGGTACTTTGCTCAATGAATAATCAATAGCTTCCTGCAAAGTATTAAATCTCTTGTATCCAAGAACTTTTATATCCTCATCAGACAAGCCTTCAGTAACTATTAGAATATTTGCTTTTTCTCTTACCCTGGCATTCGCCATAGCGATATCAGCAGCAACCAGATCAGCCTTTTCATCTTCTAATGGGATTTCTAATACTGCTCTTTTCGCTTCGTCATATGAAACTTCTGCCCATACTCTAAGCTTTGGATGATTATGTTCCATTCCCTCAAAGCATGGAGCAACAAATATGATATATCCACCCTGTTTTACGCAGTAATAGGCAGATACCAAACCCTTTTCAGCTTGCCAGTAGTCAATGTCACATGGGCTGGAGCTCACTGCAACAATATCTGCTAAAGCCGGCACTTCTACCCCATATACCTCTGATGACAACTTTGCCCCTTCTCTATGAGCTTTAACAAAATCTCCGACAAATATATCTACGATTTCCTTCTCCGGTGTCATTACCACATTAATAATGAACTTTAATCCAACCTGTCTAGCTACCTCCTCTATACCCTTTCTGCATGGATTATCTTTAATATTTCCAAGTGGAATCTCCTTCATAAGCGCCCCGGCAATATGTGTAGCAGCTGTAGTAGCTGCACCGCATATTCCAGGTTGAACTATCTTTGCCCCTCCTGAAAAACCTGCATCAGAATGAGGAATTATATTGCCGAGACCTATAATATAGTCTGCTTCCTGAACCTTTTTATTAACATGAATGGGGAACTTCATTCCATCCACCTCAACGACACCTAGATCGACAAGAGACCTCTTATCAGTAAAATCATGCTGACTGATTTTTATAGTATTAACTATTTCTTCGCCCACTTTTTCGATGATCTCTTGTTCTGTCATCACTCTATGGGTTCCTGGAGCAGTCAATATTTCTATATCCTCAAGTACCATACCCGAATCCGTCAGATATTTAATCAATACCGGAAGTATTTTGCTTACAGGAGTAATCCTTGTGTTATCATCAATAATAATTAGTATTTTGTTCCCTCTTTTTATTTGCTCCTTCAATGAACTGCATCCAATAGGATTATTCAGTTTTTCCACCAGAGCCTTATCAAAATTCCCGATAGGAGGGAACTGCTTCATCCTCCCTTCGAAAAGGAAGGATGAAGCTGGTATGTATGCCTGCATTTTAGTACTGCCGTAAGGAACTGTTATAACCTTCATATCTCGATCCATAATTCATGCACCTTCTTAATATTATTCAAAGAATAGTGACCACTTTGGTTTATACTATATAAGAGTTATCTCGCCGCTTATAGTATCAACCCTCACCATATCTCCATCCTTAACAGCTTCATAAAAATTTGCATCTACACGGTCAACCATTGGAGTCTCCATTATGATAGCACTTGCTACAAGAACTGTATCAGGATTTTGTATAACCAATGCTTTCGGTGCATTGTTCTTGATTAAAAGCTGGTAAAGTCCATCCGCTTGTACAACTGAACTACCTTTACCTCCCGGGAATATCAATACTTTCCCTGAAATACTTTTGCCTTCTAATGAATGTCCCTTCTCGATAACTACACCTGTTGAAGGGTCAATCAAATAGAACATTATATCATCTGTTGAAATAAGTGCTTCTCCTTCTGCTACACCTTCTGATATTTTATGGCATGAGAATATTTTAGAGCCCATTATATCACTTCTCCTTTCAATGCAGCTTCTACACATGTTCTAAGATCGCGGATTATGAAGCTCATTCCCCTGCGTTTAGGATAATATGCACACTTAGGAGACTCAGTGACGCCAAACTTGCCATTCAGGTGCCCCCAGCATGGTTGGTCCGGGCACGTATCCTCAACTATAATCCCACCGGCCTCCTGTATGATGCTTGAAAGTCCCATTCTTTCAGCCATCTCTTTTGTATGACTGGAAGTCAATATCCACATTTCTGCTGCAAGCTTCTTACCTTTAACCATTTCAGCGATTTCCTGTACTTGGTTTAATGTAAAATGCGGGCATCCGAACATTGCAAAATCAACCTTTCTATTACCAACTTCAGATATTTCCTGAAGTATATTTTCTAAGTCTTCATTGGTTATTACAACTTTTCTTTTTGGTTCCTTGCCTCCAAAAGCTTGCTCCAAGGTTTGCGCTTCAGGTGTCACCCCTACCACATGGTACATTCCATAAGCCCCGGAAGTGTTAAGCTGTGCGCCCAAATTCATAAATGATTCCAGAGTGATTGGTTTTGATAAACCTGTGAATACCGGGATTCCATTGCCGATTTTTTTCCCCATATAGCCTAATAATTGATATTCAAAGTCTGACTTCATATCTGCTTGCACTTCAACTAAAATGTCGCCTCTTCGATTTTCATCGAGTAAGAGGCCATACTCCGGCACATACCCTGTTATTGCTGCACACAGCGCACTCTGAGCAGCCTCCCTGTTGCTTCTGGCTCCCCATACAGAGTTTACAAATGGTGTTGCACTGGATTCCGAAAAGGCTACCACCTCTCCATAATATGGAATATTAGTTCCCAGATATGGAGTGCAATCATACGATAAGACAGCGCCCAATCCTTTATACGCATCATGAGTTCTTTGCATCAAGTCCGCATATTTGTCATCTACCATTCCGGCGTTTTTAAAGTATGAAAGACAAAATCCGGGGTTTACAGTAGGTGCAATTTTACAGAAGGCACCTGCCTTTAATAGCCTTTCTGCAAACCAAAGGTCCGCTTCTTGATTGCTTAATGCAACGTGTGCCCTGGTAATCGGCATCATTCGTTCAGCATTAAAGGATTCGCCTATGGCTACCTGAATCTTCATAGCAATGGCGGCGCCTTCCCCACATTTTCCCTCCAGCATGTCTTGTTGTTCTCTTGTTAGTTCCATGATTACCCTCCTAAAATTGTTTTTTTATGTCAATTTCCGAATATTCGATTTTCAAAAGCTGCAACCAAGTTTAATTTGCCTACTTTAGCACATCAAGCATGAACATTGTAGTTGCAGGCACATAAGTTGTTAATGCTAATGCAACCAACAAGGCTAGCAAAAACCAAACCATATACTTCATCATTCTTCCCATAGGAATATTTGCTACAGCCGAGGCAACAAACAAATTTATCCCATAAGGTGGAGTTACAAAACCTATAGCCAGATTCATTGTCAGCATTACACCGAAGGTTATTGGTGACATCCCAAGCTTCACAACTACAGGAAGCAAAATCGGAGATAAAATGATTGTTGCAGGTATATTGTCAATTAGGCACCCTACAACCAGTAAGAATATATTGATGATTGCAAGAAGTATGAATTTATTATCAGTAATCCCAAGCAGCACACTAGTTATTGCAGCAGGTATTTGCTGCAGGGTCAGATAACTTGCAAAAGCCATGGAGAACCCTACCATAAATGTTGTTACTCCGTTGATTATGATAGTATCATATAGGGCTTTATACAAACCTTTTAAATCTAATTCCTTGTATACGAATGCGCCTATAATTAATGAATAAACAACAGCAACTACTGCAGCTTCAGTGGGTGTAAATACCCCAGAGTATATTCCTCCAAGCACTATACCAGGTGCTAAAAGTGCCCATATTGCTGACTTGAAGGAAACCCATACCTCGCCTGCCGTAGGCCAGTGCCCTGTGCCTTTATATCCATATTTCTTTGACATAAAATAACATGCAACTAAAAGACAAACTCCCATAAGTAATCCCGGAATAAAACCGGCAATAAAGAGATCGCTTATTGATACACCCACAACAACACCATAGATTACAAAAGGAATGCTAGGTGGTATTATGACCCCTATTGTTCCGGCTGAAGCTGCAATCGATGCACTAAAACCAACATCGTAATTTTTCTCTTTCATAGCAGGTATCATAAAGGAGCCTATAGCAGATGTGGTAGCAACTGCCGAGCCTGATATTGCAGCAAAGAACATACATGCAACTGTTGTTACCATACCCAGACCACCTGTAACCGCACCAAAACATAAATTGGCAAAATCCAGCAAACGTTTTGCTACACCTCCTGTACTCATCAGATTGCCTGCTAGTATAAAGAAAGGTATAGCCATCAATGGGAAAGAGTCAACACCTGCTATAGCATTTTGAGTTATAAGCACAAGTGGGATATCAGAGAATAAAGCGAGAGCTATGAGTGTTGCAATACCTATAGCAAAGCCTATTGGAACACTTAGGAAAATCAAAATAAAGAATGATGCGAATAATACCATCGCTTCCATGTTATGCCTCTCCCCTTTCTGGTTCTAAAAAACTTATTATTGTTTCATATACTTCCATTACTAAACGCAGAGCCATAACGCCTGTACTAATTGGCAGTGAAACATATACAAAATATAAGGGGATTCGCATTCCTGAAGATAATGAACCCTTCTGCATCAAATCCAGTACCAGCTGGGTTCCGTTTATTGTAATAAAAATTGAAAAGGCCAGCCAGATGCATGATGCAATAATATCTATAACCTTTTTCCCGCGCCCTTTTACTAGTCCAAAAATCAATTCAACCTTTATATGCTTTTTATCTCTTACCCCTATGCTCACTCCCAACCAAGTCTGCCATATAAAAACATAACGGGCAAACTCCTCGCTCCATGACAATGAGGAATTAAATACATATCTCATAATTACTTGTATGAAGATTATGGTTACAGTAACAACCAAGCTGCCGACCAAAATGTATTCTTCAAACTTGTTATAGAGTTGCATAATCCTTTTCAATCAATAACTCCTTCTTTCATGATATTCTTAAAGCTTACTTCTTAGAAAAAGGGCGGGGATAATTATCCCCACACCTTTATTGATTATATTTTTGTACTTTATCAAACATGTCTTGGCCAATTTCTGCTTTATATTTTTCATACATTGGCTTAACAGCTTCTACAAATTTTGCCTGATTTTCCGGTGTTATTTCATTTATCTGCATTCCTTCTTCTTTTAGCTTACTCAAATATTTATCAGTGTCGCTGATTTCCATGTTTCTCTGGTAATCTATCAAATATTTCTGGGTTCCTTCTGTAACTATCTTCCGAGTATCTTCAGGCAATTCCTTGTAAAACTTATCATTGATTAAAACTGCTAAGTAACTGAAAGTATGTCCAGTTAAACTATAATATTTCTGAGCTTCATGGAACTTCATAGCATATACTAATGAAGCTGCATTTTCCTGACCATCTACTGTTCCCTGCTGAAGTGCTGTGAATACTTCGCCAAAGCTCATCGGTGTAGCATTAGCTCCGAGTGCTTTGAAAAGGTCTATATACACAGGGCTTTCCATAACTCTCATCTTCAGACCTTTAAGGTCATTTGGCTCATTTATTGGGCGTTTGCTGTTGGACATATGTCTTGCCCCATTGTAGTTATATCCCAAGTTATACAACCCTACGGATTCCAAAATTTTATTAAACTCAGCTCCAACTTCTCCGTCTAGAGCCTTAAAGCCTGCTTGCTCATCTTTGAATATAAATGGCATATCAAGCACTCCAAATTTTGGACTATATGTAGTCAATACCGAAGTAGCAGGAAGTGTCATATGTAATGTACCAAGTGCCACTGCCTCAGTCATTTGTCTGTCTCCGCCCAGTTGGCCATTTGCATATATTTCAATATCTACTTTACCGTTTGACTGCTGCTCAACATACTTTTCAAACTCCAATGCTGCTTGATGAGTAGAACGGTCTTCTGCTTCAACATGACCAAGTTTAATTACGATTTTTTTCTCCTCAATTTTCTGAGTCTCTGCAGTAGTAGAAGCAGCTGCCTCTTCTTTCTTGGCACAGCCTACTGCCAGGGAGAGAACTAAAGTAACGATTAATAAAATTGCCAGTAACTTTTTCATACTCTTTTCCTCCTTTTTTTAACCACCTGGGAATTAGAACCAACAAACAAATTACTGAATTATACACCTCCCTCAAAAGTTAGGATGTTTCAACTGAATCAGTACCCTTTTCAAAGCCCATCAAATTCATTCTGGTACTATCCAGCGGTGGATAACCTTCTGCATATTAAGCGGACCAATCAGGCGAAATAATGCTGAATACCCAGATTCAGTACGCAATAGTGCCATTTTGAATCATATCTATTGTATATGCATCAACGCAACCTAAATCCAACCTGTATACAGGTTTAAGGAAATATATACCTTGCTATCTGACTCAAAAGATATCTATCTAAAGAACGGAAGTTTAGAAGACTGTTTTATCCCATACATTAGAAGTCGGTGCATAAACGCTCTCAAGCAATAATAAAATCTTTAGTATATCCAGTTTGGATTCCTGGCTATGTTTTCAGCAGCTTCCTTTATATGAACCATTAAAAGTTTTGTAAGCTTTTCAATGTCCTTCTCCCTAATAACATGTAAAATTTCTAAGTGCTGATTGATGGTCTCAGCTTCATTACCCAATGCTTTCGCAGATAGAAGCTGATATCTCGAAATTTTTAACCTTATGCTTTTCATAATATCCTTCAGATAAGTGTTATTGCACTTATCAACAATAAGTGTATGCAACTTAAAGTCCTGCTCTGAAATCGCATCTATGCTAATTTCTCCATCAGATTTGATCCTTGACATTAAAGCTAACCATTCTCTTTCCATCTGATTGATTTCGTCTTCCGCAATATTATCTAAAAATGACTGTAGTGCAGCGCATTCAAGTGCTGCCCTTACTTCGAACAATTCATAAATTTCTTTAATTGTAACATGCTTTACAAAGACTCCAACTCCATTATGAATCTCTATAAGTCCTTCACTTGCTAAAATTCTCAGAGCCTCACGTATTGGTGTACGGCTCATACCTAAAGTCTGTGCAATTATATTTTCACTTAAATAATCACCTGGTTTAATTTCATTATTATATATAGAATGCTTTATTGTGTCATATGCTATATTAGTGAGATTTCTAACTTTATTCTTTTTCATATCCATTAGTACCGTGGTTTCCGCCAATTTTAATCCTCCCTCAAGGCCGTGTTACATTACCCTTTATACTACCTGTATACAGCTTATAACGTGTATAATATATTGTCAAGAGAAATTATAACTAAGCTTTCATAATAATTTATAATGGCATAAAAGCCTCCTCACTCAGGGTTAAGTGACGGTGCGTTTTAGCTGCCCGCCATTTCGAAATAACTTTAATGCAAAGTTTATGCTTCATCAACTCAACGTTTCTCTGAGATGATTGAAGACCTATAACTATTTTAATTTAGAGCAAATCAGGTTACCTAATCTCTCTGCACCGATTCTGATTTTTTCCGGAGCAACGCCGCCAAAACTGATTCTCATACAGTTATTGCCCATACCGCCGCCCTCTATAAAGAAGCCTTCACCTGCTACGTAAGCAACTTTAACCTCCGGATTTGTGGTGGATTCGACCAACAATTCTGTAGTATTGATCCCCTCCGGCAGCTCTGCCCATGTGAACAAACCGCCATCCGGGAAGGTTCTCTTGGTTCCTACCGGGAAGAACTTGTCGATACATTCAATCATGGTGTCTCTTCTTTCACGATACAAATCACAAATCATCTTATGATGAGCCGGATAATATCCTCGTTTAAAGAATTCGGCACAGATTACCTGAGGCAACATGGATGTATGGGAGTTGGTTGCTGTCTTGGCATCAAACAATTTTGCAGTCACTTCATCATTGGCAAGGATGTAGCCAAGTCTGCTGCCCGGTGAGAAGATCTTGGAGAAACTGTTTGCCAAAACGGTATGTCCGGTTTTGTCAAAGGCTTTAATCGGCAACAGATCGCTTCCGCTGTAACGAATGTCACGATACGGATCATCTTCCAGAATAATCACATCATATTTGCTGCCCAATTCAGCGATTTTTTGCCTTCTGTCCAGAGATAGGGTTCTACCTGTGGGGTTCTGGAAAGTGGGAATAACGTATACCATCTTCGGCTTATATTTTATTATTTTTGCTTCCAGGTCTTCAGGAACCATACCGTTGTCATCCATATCTACAGCGATACATTTTGCCTGGAACATTTCAAATATTTCCACGCAGTGTACGAAAGTAGGTGATTCAACCAAAATCACATCGCCCGGATTAATATATAACTGGCATAATAAGTTCATAGCTTCCAGACCACCGCTTGTAATCAAAACATTATCAGCATTTCCTTTGACTCCCTTAGGTACCAGCAAATCATTAACAATGACTTCCCGAAGATCCGCTAATCCCATAACAGGACCATATTGAAGCGCTTCCACGCCTCTTTTGTCAATTCTCATGACTTCATTTGTAATTTCCCGGACAATATCGATAGGAAGAGCTTCTTTTGCCGGGGCACCGCCGCCGAAGGAAATAATTGCCGGATCGTTCATAGCACCGAATAAGTTTCGGATAATTCCTGCGGATTTCTCCATTGTTATCATACGTTGTGCAAACTTTGACATTGTAAACCTCCTTTTTTATGCTGTGCTATATTTATATTATCACAAAGCTTTGACTTATTTTTATTTATTTCTTTTCACAGTGATACTTTCTTCCTTGCAATGAATTAACTTTACTAAATCCTCAGGAGTTAATTCAACCTGATGCCCTACCTTTCCGCTAGAACATCTATATCCCCTCATTGTCTCCCTCCCCATTAGTGAGTGATGTAACCGATGCCGTCAGCTATACCAATGTCTACCCCATAATCCTTTGAGTAAGCCTTATACTTATCTAAAATAAGCTCAGCTGCTTGTCCTTGTGCAATGACCGGCTTGCAATCCTCTATCTTGACCGGGGCTATCCTGGTCTCCTTCCATCCGCCGCCATCAACAGTAATATCAATTATAACAGCTTCATCAGTTCCCTTGGGCAGCTGCCTATCGAATACAAAGTTGCCCAGACTGTAGAATATGAGCTTCCCTTTGAATTCTTCCACACTTTGTAATACATGAGGATGGTGGCCGATTATAAGACCTGCACCCTTTTCAATAGCAGCATGAGCCATTTCCCTTTGCCTATCGCCGGGATAGCAGTCAAATTCCTTACCCCAATGGAAGGATACCACTAAAAAGTCACATTGCTCCGCGGCAACCTTTACTTCTTCGCCGAGAGACTTTATATCCGCCCGTGCAACATCAGCTTTGTCCTCGTCATACATATAACCTTCAGGCGGGAAATCACAATAGCCCAGAAAACCAATCCTTGTCTTTCCCTTTTCAATAAAAACCGGCTTGCGGGCTTCACTTCGGGTCATCCCCGCTCCCAAGGTACGGATGCCGAAGCTTTCCAACACCTTAATAGTATTGGTAAGCCCCTCCCTACCTTGATCCATTGTATGATTGTTCGCCAGGCTCAAAAGATCAAAGCCTGCACCCTTCAGCGCAGCTCCGTTCAGCTTACTTCCCTTGAAAATCAATTCAGGTCTCTTCAGAACTGCATTTCCACTGTCTGTCAAAGGGCATTCCAGGTTGCCGACTGCGATATCACCCTTTATGATTTCCTCTTTTATACCGGCATAGGGATAATCATACCCGCTTTCTTCAAGATACTCACTAACACCGCGGTCCAGCAAAATATCTCCTACAGCTATGATATGGACGGGTTTTGTATAGTAATAATAAAAAAAGGCAGCTGCTACAGCAAATAATACTGCCGCAGCAACGATAAAACGTTTTTGCATCATTCTCCACCCACTAGCAGCCCGAGCTGTAGGGTTCTGCCGGTGTCGGCACTTCTGTCTTAGGCTCGGTATCTGTAAAGCTCTTTATCCATTCCTGCTGTTCAGGCTGTTCTCCTTTTTTATGAAGCTGCTGCCACTCTTCATCAGTCAACCGAATATCGGACATAAACTCATAGTAGCTGAAGACCGCACCTCTGGTAAGGTAAAGCTTATCTCCGATCGGAACGACTGCAAAAATCTCATAGGCAGGTCCGACTCCTACCTCAAGGACTCCCCCGGAAGCAACAGTATGAATATCCGCGATAACCGCCATGTTCCTATCGGTTTCCGAGGTGATCTGGTACCATTTATATCCATCCTCCATCAGTGAGCTTGTCAGAAACTCCAGCCAGCCTCCATAGGTCAGAAGCTGGTAATACTCATCCCGGGAAAGCTCCTCATTCTTCAGCTCCTTGACAGAGCACTTGATCAGGAACTGCAGAAGTCCTTCAAAATTCTCCATTCTGCTCTCCAGTTCCCCCCTAAGTATATCTTTTTTCTTCAGATTTTCCCTGGAATACCTGGTGAGCCATAAGAGCTTCTCATAGACTTCGATATTCGGCTCTACATAACCCCTCACCTGCGGGGGCTCCTCACCGCCGCCGCATTCCGCAGCACCGCCCTTGCCGTAGAGCACGGTATCATGCCTCAGCTCCGACCAGCTTCCCAATGCGGTACTGAGTGATTTATCCTGCCAAGCGACCGTTTGCATAAAGGATGGGTAGCCTTCACCGAACTGCCTCAAAAGCCCTTTAAGGCTCCACAGCCAGCCGAAGTACATGTTTGACTGCCATTTGCCCTTCTCCAGACTGTCAAATTTAGTTTTCATCCTATTGAAGGCATCGGTGTAGCCTTCCCACTTCTTGTCTTCATCATAGATTTCGAACAATAAATCATAGGCTCTTTTGGAGCCCAAAACAGCCATGACGTCCAAGCCTTTCGGTACCGGCCTTTGATAGGGTTCAACCAGCTCCTGCAATATTTCGGAATCGGCAATATACCTCTGTCCCATAAGCCTGAACTGTTTTCCGGCAGGGGTAGATACCGTTGTGTACTTTGGCACGATTGCAGGCTCCGGAAGTTCCTTTACAGCTTCATACAACCGATCCAATTTATCCTTATCATCCAGATGGTTGATATCCGGGCTATCCCCATAAACCTTTACCAGCAGCTTCCTGTAATCAAGTACATTCAGGTCATCGGATTTTCCCACATAGAAGGAAGTGGGCTCATAAATGTTCTGCCAGCGCACCAGGTCGTTTATATTCTCCGACAGCAGGGTGTATGTTATCAGCAGCGCCTGAAGGGTCTGCTCCTCATTTCTCTCCTTGTCATTACGAAAAACCGGGAAAGGCACTTGTCCATACCACATCATGGCTTTGAAGTACATTTTCAACTCGTCGTTTCTGGTATAGTGCCCCCGGGGCTTGTATTGGCTGTAATCCAGCTCGAATGGGAAAATAACCGATTGCATGTAGCCACTTTGCCCCTCCATCAGTTCATACTCCTGCAAAGCCAGCTGCTTTGCCTTATCCGGCATATCCAAAGGCAGCTTCATCCCCAATGCAAGCTTTGCCACTCCGAAATATGCTATATTCTTAAGCTCCAGCTCCTTTAAACCTTCATTCTCCAAGCTTCCATAGAGTACCATAGACTTTTTGAGCATGCTGTCGGTGAGTGCCGTAAGCTCAGCGGTCAGTGTCTCCGCCTCCAGTCTTCTCAAAGAATAGTCGTAGAAAACATGATAAACCTGAAGCACCGAATCAACGGTAATAAAGGATGGTGCCATCAGGTACTCGTTATTCTCATAAATATAGAAAAGCTGCTCTTCCTTTCTGGGAGTGACGACAAACCCATTTTTCGCGAGCATCTCCTTCTGTCTTTCAGTAAAGCTCCCGAATTGCTCCAGATTAACTACATTGGACAGGTCCGCTTCAATACTGTATGCAGGCACAGATGCAGTATATTGAACTGCTTCAAAGGGCAAGTCGGTTTCACTACTTCCTTCAGCCTGAGCAAGTATTGGAACCGCCTTTTCCGTATTTTGTACTGCTTCTGTATTTTGTACTGCTTCTGTATTCTGTTCCGCTTCTGTATTTTGGCTATTGGTATCACTACTTCCCGCAGTGATGCTTTCCTGTATCTTTTCATCCGCTGCCTGCTTTTTTGCTGAGCAGCCTGACCCCGAAAGCATAACTGACAGTATATAAACCAACCCCAGAGTAAGTGCCAGAAACCGTTTTCCAGAAAACATATCAACCCCACCAACCTTTTCTGTAATTTTATTTCTTTATAAGAATAATCCTATTGAACTCCGCTTTCTCAACCAACCGTTCATCGACCTTTTCCAATTCTATCCAAGTATACTGCCTGCCTTCTTTGACCCGTATCAGCAGGCTCTCTTTGCTGTCATACTGCGTGACGAGGGTCATTATATCCTCATAGGGCATGCTTTCAGCAATACTCTCAAAGCCGAAGCCCGCCCAACTGTATGCGTTTATTAACGCTTTGCCATCCTGAAGCCTTTCAATAGCAATTATTTCGTCCTTACCATCAGCATTTATGTCAAAGAAAATGTAATCTTCAAAGGGCCTGGAAAGTCTGGACCCCCTCCACATCGGCACGATGTCCCCCTTATCCCAGTGGTATAAGAAGGGCCTTTTAGCCATAACCGGATGAAAGCTTGCTTCCTTGTACACCCCAAGAGCAATTTCTATCCTAAGATCGCCATCAACGTCACAGGTCTGTACCTTCCATGGGTTCAGCTCTTTAAACTCTCTTTCATAATGCTTATTAAACCCATTATCATAGGAAAGCATCACCAGCTTTTGCCCATAAAGTCCCTTGCCGTCTCCCTCAATTGCAAGAAGCTCTTCATTTGAATCTCCATCGATATCGGATATACAGCAGCTTATGACTTCGGACTCTGTATCCTCTGCCTTATATTGCGCCTTTATCTCACCAGTAGGAGTGTATAGCTTAATTCTATTTTGAAACGCTGCCGCTGCGAACTCCCCCTCCTTACACTTCAAAATGCCGATAAGCTCCAGCTTCTCTGCTGTAATGCCGAGAATATGCACCTTGAAAGCACTTCCACTCTGCTTGGCAGCTAGTATATCAAGCCCCTTGATGCTATACTTTATAAATTCGGTAGAACCACCGTTATAGCTCAGTTCCAGTATTTCCTTCTTTTCCAGGGTATATGCCGCATAAAGCATGCTTGCCACAACAGCAATCAAGAGAGCCAGACTAATCCTTTTTAAAGCCATATGTGTACCCATGCTCCTTCCAAAAAACCAGTTGCGACATTACACTGTATCATGCCTGCAATCAAGCCCTTACAAAAAATACCTACTATGGAAATATTACCATAGTAGGTGTATTGTTTCAATTATTTTGAACTCAAGTGCCAGGCGCTTACCCTTTTACGCCAGCTATTTGAAGCTATATAAATCCAATTCTCCGCATGACCAACTCAATATCATGCAAGTACTTCCAATCATAGTCGCATATAATTTCCTTTGTATTCATTTCAAGGTTTAAATACTCTCTGAAAATTGGGTGTATTATAAAATTACACATCTTAAATTCCTCAGAATCAAAGCCCCGCAAAGGAATTTTGCCTTCATTGAAAATAAAAACATGGTTATGCCATAGGCTATGATCATCCTTATACTTATCTGTCACTCTGAGTCCCAGGAAGCCAATTTCATATAGCATCTCAAATTTCTCTTTCAGACTGAACTCCTTATTACAATTGTGAATACAGAGGGTAGTGTTGTTCAAAATTCCGAAGAGCTCATTGTAGGTCAAAAAATGCTTGCACCTTTTAAAACTGAGAATAACCTCTTCGATATTATAAAAAACACTGTTGAACTCATTAATAAATTCATCCTTGATTACATTTATTGAAGTCTCCTTTATGATTCTCTTTACAATCGCAGAATCAAGTTTGCCTGAATTCTTCTTTGAGCTGATATCATAAGTCAAGCATAGCACGTTGCCGAAATAGGTCAGTATATCTCTTGGGCGCCAAAAAGACAGGCTCAGGATATATTGAAAAATGGGAATTTGGTATTCGTTGTCTTCGATTCTGATTTCAACATACTCTGGGATTTGTGGAAACCTTTCTGCCAGAATCTTGTTTAACCGCTGTTCAGGAGGCAGATCCTCAGGGGTTTCAGTTTTTTCCAGATACTCCAAACGCTTTCTCATCATAATTGCCAGTTCTATGCCAGACCAATTCAGACTGACAAACTTTCCTCTCAGCTTAAAGAAATCTCTTCCACAATCTTTGATATCCGTATATCTGTCCTTTGGGATTGTAATACAAAGGTCAATCAGTTGATAGAGTGCATCCTTTCTGCTCAATTTGATCCTTGAAAGCACTTCCAACAAAGAAGACAGCCACAGCGTCTCAAAATTATTCCTTTGAGCATGCAGCTCATGGTTTTTAGAATAAACTCTGACCGTATCAATCCGAAACTGCTCAAACCGCCTGTCGAAACCATCCAATGTAATTAGAATGCGCCTTTTACAGCTGTTTAGTATTTGGGAAAGGTTTTTTACAACGGTTTCACCGAAAATATATTCCTTGTATCGATTGAGTGTGAACATGTTAATGATATCGGGTATAAAAAACTCCTTATTGTCCCTGCTCTTTTTGATTATTGTATCCGCGAAATTGAATAAGTTCTCCAGGCAGTAGGTATATAGTGTTTTGGTAATCCTGTTATCATCCAATTTGTCATTGCTGCTCATAGTAAATAGAATACTTTCGATTTTATCTTTTATTGGTTCCATAAACTGCCTTTGCCAACTGCTCAGTTTATCGTTTTGATACTCCTCATAAATGATATAAGCACTATAAAGATAAATAAAGGAGGACCATAGGATTTCCAAAGTATTGGGTAAAGACAGAATCTCTTCGATATCCTTGCTGTAAGAACTGCTTTTAAAGTATGCAAAGGTCTGCTCCAGGTCAAACTCATCCGCAACTATACTTACAATGCCCTTATACCTCTCCCCGTTTATTCTGGCCATGGTAGCTGTGACAGTGGATTTGCCGCTTCCTTTTCTTCCAATTACAAAATATGCTTCTTGAGACTTAATCGCATTATAGGAAAAGGTCTTTACAAACAGTTTAATAGGGAGATCCGGAATATCCTCAGCCTTGGTGTTTAAGAAAAGGGCAGCGAATATCTCTTCCTTGGTTTTTTTATAGAGGGAAGATTTCATACTGGCTATGCCAATGGCATTGCTTATGATTTTCATAAAAACCGATTCAAGGGATTTCTTTATGTTTGCCGGAATGTAACAGTTCCCTTTGTTATCTTCAACAACAACGCATTTGGTGATATCATCATAAACCAAATCATTCAGCTGGCTTAGCGCAGATGTTTCTTTGGAACCGCTGTACAGCAGCGGCATGATATAGACTCTCTCATCCTCATAAGACTCTGAGAACCCTTCCATTAGTTTTTGAACGCCATAATATTTTGAAAGAATTAAATTGAATTCCTTGTAAACACCACATGATATGATTTTTTTCTCTATCTTGTCCTTATAGGATGGAGTCAGCAGTATGATAATGCAGTCAACGTTGTGTATGCTTGCCATAAATTGATTAAGATTGTCTCCGGCTACCAAGCTCGTGTCAAAAATAAACTCCATTCTGTTTTCTGACAGTTCCTTCAGCCATTCCAACAGACAAGCTATTTTTTTGGGCTCGGTATCTTGGTGCGAATAGGATACAAAACATCGTATAGCTTTAATCACCTAATCACCTCAATGCAAACAAAATATAAGGGAGGCTCAGGACCTACCCGGAAAAGCGGGACCTGGAATCCATCTAGACAATCTTGTTGAATTACATTTTAAGTATATAATTCCATATATAACCATAAACTCCTCCTGCTTTCCCCTATATACTATTCGCAAGTTTCGACATCCTTCCAATTTTTTATAAAAAAAAAGCAACCTCCCAGCAATATCCATTATCCTGATATTATCATAGAGGTTGCATTATATAATAACTTTAGATATATAATCATCGAGCTTTTATTAGTCTCTTTGCACAGCAATACTTTCTATCTTGCAATGAATCAGCTTTACTAAATCGTCAGGAGCTAATTCAATTTGATGACCTATCTTTCCTGCACTTACAATTATGGTTTTCAAAGCTCTGCAGGAGCTGTCCATTACAGTTTTGTACTCTTTTTTCATTCCTATGGGAGAGCATCCTCCACGGATATATCCGGTAATCTTATTAATGTCTGCTACCTTAATCATCTCAACAGCTTTTTCACTTACCGCCCTTGCCGCTGCTTTTAAATCAAGTTCATCCGCAACAGGAATAATAAAAACAAAGTACTCTCTGCTTGTTCCCTGTGTCACAAGAGTTTTATACACATGCTCAACAGGCTGCCCTATTTTATCTGCAACGGTCATACCATCAATCAAGCCATCGCTGTTATCATAAGTATATGAATTATAATGAATTCCTGCCTTTTCAAGAATTCTCATCACATTAGTCTTTATCTTTTCCATTGCTATACCTCATCCCATTATTTATATCTTATCTGCAAACTGTTTATCTTATCATTATAATTTTTTTGGTGACAAATGAAAAGGTTATTATACTTAACTAATAAGTATAATAACCTAATAACCTCGGAGTCTGGCACATCTTTATTTTATGTTATACTGCTCTAAAGTTGAGGTAACTGTCATACCTTCAGATGTGAATTCTCTTTTCACCAGCCCTATCCCTTCCTTGAAATATTCATACAAAGCAGAGTTTTCCAGTTTAATGCTAACCTTTATACAATCTTCAAATTTACCCGCAGGTGTGTCCACTGTTGCATCGATTTCTACAATCTCCCTTACTTCCCTTGGTGTTTCCCATTTTGTGCCCACTTTAAGCGGAGCCTTCAAAATAACTAAACTATCGTTAGAATCCTGATTCAGAAGGTTCGTTTCGTTATATTCCTCTCCCTGGAAAAATGTACGGGTGATCTCCTCTTCTGTAACTTTAAAAACAGCTCCACTTACAGTTCCTCCGTTATCTTCTACGAACTGTGCCTTGTCTCCTTCAAGGAATAGTACCTTACGATTAAATGAAGCATATTCATTACCTTCCCCTCTGTATTGCCATGTACTCCCCTTGCTTATAGGGAAAAAATCCTTCAAATTTGCTTCCTCGTAATCGCCAAGTGTAACATCGTCAATAAGCCAGCGATTGTCAACTTTTTTTACCACAAGAGTAATCGGCCTTTTTGCAGCAACCCCGTCGTTTACATTCTCCGTACTAGTTATTTCAATTATTTCACCTTTAACTTCGTACTCATTTTCAGACAGTTTATCAATACTTAGTATTTCAATACGATCCGGCCACGGGCTTGAAGTCAGTCTGCCCGGAGCATTTAGAGGATCACTTATCCACTTTGCAATTAGCGCCTGAGATACAAATTCACCATAGTTCTCTTTCATACTCTTTTCCAGTATATCTTTTGGCGCTAGAAGCGAGACTGTCTGAAGTTTTTTTCCAAAACTCTCAACAATCTTCACAACTGCATCCTCTTCAGCTTCACCGGTTTGCTGCGGCTCATTCCCTACCCTTGTACAAGCAAGCAGAGAAACACTTAACAATAAAATAAAAGCAAACAATAATATTTTTTTCATGCCATTGCCTCCTGACAATTTCTTTTCTTTTTTAGACGTAAGCAGCATCAATTTCGTTCCATAAAAAACAGGCTATACAAATTGTAAGTCTGTTTTTGGTTGTATGTGTAAAGGTTAGAGTCTATGGAGCCTGGCACCCAACCTCTGCTTTTCAACTATAGATTTATTTTTGCTACTATACAATACTCCCTATTGGTGGACTCATCTCTGATAAAATGCCATTCACTTGGGATTCCCAAATCTTTAGCCAAGCCTTCCAGCGTGTACAACATAATGCCTGCATCAGTATAGCTTCCTTCATCTTCAGGATGTAAAACTGCCAGTTCTGCTTCTCCGTCTTTCAATATTAATCTGCAGGGCTGCAAGTTTTTATAAGAAGGTGCGTTTCTTACATAGAAGAATATATCTGCCATGCCCCTCCTCTCCAATTCCTCATAGGTCGCTTGTTTTCCCCATTCATATAAATATACTATCTCACCTAGTGAATTCCTTGCTTTGTCAGAGGCTGTAGCTTCATTAATCTTTGTTCCATAGGGGTCATGCTTATATGAAGAGGATACATTTGTAACAGTACTGTGTGGTGTCTTCTGCTTTACGGCTATCTCATCTATTAGTCCTAATGCCAATAGATAATTGATGTATCCTGTATCTTTTTTCAATAGCTTCATCTTTAAGTCGTGAGGTACGCTTGTTATATTTATCCAACAGCTGCCTAATGTCATATCATATAGCTTTTTGACTACTGATTGCATATAATATGCACCAAAAATTTCAGCTTCAGGATCTTCTTGAGAAGTGACAAGTCCAATATAATGAGGACTTCTGATCATAATGCCGCTATAACCTCCAATGCCCTCCAAGTCATTGAAAACTTCTTTACCATTTATCATCATAATAAGTGAAAAACCTTTTTCTCTGCCAATACCATCATTTATTTCCCTCAAATATTCCATGATATCAGCAATAACTATTCCTCTCAAGCGGGTTTCTTCATAATCTCTGGTTGATTGAGCGTTTGCCGTGAATTCTCTAAAACTCATAATTTTGCCTCCTTATTTATAAATCTGCTTATTACAGATTAAGGTTTAAACACTACAGCTAAAAGCATTTTGAATTGTTCACTAGCCAGTAGTGCATGGGATATTCCTGCCGGCATTACAATAGTTTCACCTTTCTTTACATGAAATGTCTTTTCACCAATTGTTATATCCGCTTCTCCATCAAGCAAATAGACCATTGCATCACCACTGGACGAGTGAGAACTTATTTCTTCCCCCTTGGCAAAAGCAAATAAGGTTAAGCTTAAGTTTTTTCCTTGAGCTAAAGTCCTGCTAATTACTTGTCCTTCTTGATATGTAACCAAAGATTCCATTTCCAGCACCTTCGAAAGTTCAATATTCTTTATAAATTGTTCCATTACTAATCCTCCTCATAATTTCTGATTTCATCCAATATATTATCTTTTGATGATAATAACTTTCATATACAATATACCATTTTCATATTTCTAAATATGTGATTCTCATCACATATTTATATAAATTTTGGGTATATCTATAAAAAAACCGGTTAAGGTGAAATTTCGCCCTACCGGTATATAATTATGGGACATGGGGACATGGGGGACAGGTACTGAAGTGCACCCCTCGTCCCTGCAAGAAAGCAGAAGGAGCCGCCAGACTGTGCTTTTCTAAAGTTTCTCTATTTCTTTCTTTAACAGTTCTATTGGATATGCATACCCTAATGTACCACACATCAGCTTTCCTGCCCATTTGTTAAGTGTGACGAGATTTATATTCTCACTTGGCAAATGATATTCAATCTCCCAAGTAATGTGAATAAGAAATTCATTTATTTGACTCAAAATACTTCTATCATGAGTCTTTGTGAAAACTACATATCCGCAGCCATCTATGTATTTGTCAACCTTACTCTGTGAGAACCCTTCTGCTATAAATGTTTCTTCTATCGCAGACAATACGATACTGCTAAATTTCTTCAAATGCTCTGCTCTTAGACCATATAATACTATGCAATAGCGTGTTGCATTGTTCATTAAAATAACGCCTTTACGTCTATCGAACATAAATAAATTAGCATGCCACTCATAAAAAGGCTCATGTATTGTTATTTCTGTATCTACAAGCTGCACTTTCATGGCATCAGCCAGTTTTTTAGTACACTCTATCAGCATAGGCTTGTCTCCTTTTAATCCAAATTATTTTTTAATAGAATTCAAGTGCCATGTACAACTACCAGACTGTTGTTATTAGCTTTTTTATAAAAGCAAATAACCGTCCCTCGCGCTTTCATTGAAGACTTATAATTCAGAGGTACACGATTCTGGATTGCAAATCTCTTCTGGCCAATGATCAGTTGAAAACTTAGAGTCTGGTAAACAGTAATAATCATATGATATTCTTTTCCCTGAATCAGGATCGTCCCAAGTCACATCCATATTATACCACTTGCCGTCTATCTTAACTTGATTCCAAGCATGCAAACCGTATGGAGTATCCCCATAAATCACTTTGCATTCAATTCCTGCTCCGTTCATGAGTATTTTAAATGATTCTGCATATCCATCGCAGACTCCATGCCCCTCGAAGATAATGGTCACAGCATAGTGCGGCATATTAATCGCATTATCTTCATATGATGCATCATACTTTGAATTTATTACAAGATAGTCATGCAAAGCCTTTACTTTTTGCTGTTCTGTCATACTCTCTTCAGTATTATTTTCTATAATGGCATCAACTTTTTCTACCCATTCTGCGAATGATTTAAAACTGCTTGTGTTACTGATCGAATCTTTCCTATCAAATCTATAGTTTTTCTGGTATCTATCGGGGTTTTCGTAGTAATACTCCATCACAAGATAATCATTGGTGTTTATATGCGGATAAATATATTCATTCCAACAGTGAGCTAAGGAAGAGTGGGGTACAGATTTCCAATGATACCGTGAAATTATATTATTGTATATTTCTAATAATTGGTCTTTCTTCATCCCTTTTGCGTTGATTCCGACTCCAAGCTGGCCATTGCGCATTGATAAAAGAATTAACTCCTCTACTTCTTTTGCGTTATTGGCGACTGTATGGTTCGGAATCAAGTCAGGCATATCGGCTGCTAACATCAGTGTTCCATCTAATGTGTTTCCTAGTTGATCTGTTGTAAAGACATCTTCCCAAAGCAGCTTATGTACCAGTGACCTTGAATGACCTTTTGGAGTCGCCAGTAATGTTTTATAACATAATAAAACTGCATCATCCCGCATGAAATCTTTATTTTCTAAGCCGGCAAATTCATTTGAAGATATAATTCCCAATTCACTCATCTTCAATAATGCTTTATTCCATGCAAAATCTAAATTGTCCTCATATTCCAGCGCTCTAAGCATAAATGTCGCAAATTGGTTGGCTGTCATTATGCCTGTGTCATAGATGGTATCTGTCTGGCCTCTAACCAATCCCTCAGAGTAAAGATAGCCAATATGTTTATTTGCATAAGTATTAGCTACATCTTCAAAAGGATGTACACTTTTTTGGTTCAGTGCATCATCCTCATATCCGAGAAATCTAACAAGTATTACTGCACCCATAAGTCTATCACATGGTTTTTCTAAATCAAATCCGCTTCCTGTTCCTAGAAATAGGCCTAATTCTTTTAATTCACCAGCTAAATTTTCATTTGATGCTGCTGCATAGCTTATACTATCGAAAGACATAACTCCGAAGCAGAGAATAAAAGTTAGAATTAATGTAGTTATTTTCTTTTTCAAAATTCATACTCACTTTCATTATAAATATTTGATATAAAGTTGCATTTACAAACAAAAAGAGGGACATGGGGGACAGGTACAATGCTGTCCCCTAGTCCCTACCCTCATCCCTACGACTGGTGGGAGTCTGCAAAATCCTCAATAGCCATCATAAGGAAACCACAGAAAGCCGCATTATCAAACTGCAGTGAAGCAGCAACTTCCTCTTTCATCTGATTGATTTGTTCCCGATATGCTCGATAAAATTCGAAGGTTGGATTAGGACTGTATTTGAGTCCTTCCAATTCAAAGTACTCAATAACGCCTTTTGCGGTGGTAGGTTTGACGAAAACCTCCACACTCGGTCTGTAATAGACGGGGTACACTGTTAACAATGGCCATTTAGCCAGCTTGTATTCCTTGAGCAAGTCAGCCATCAGCCTAAAGCCAAACTCCTGATCCCCATGTAGGAATTCCTTCAATCCATGAGATAGACGTTCTTTTTCATTGTCGCTGATGGCTTTTACCAGGTCTCTAAATTTGGGTTTTTCAAAAATTGAAACCATAGAACACTGGCTGACAATCTTACTCATGGAATCGGCAATTTTGTTTGAACTTTCAAATTGTTCAATTGCGAAGCTATCCTTTGCCAATTTGTTCATTTTCTCTACTTTATGCTTCTTCGCAATTTCGAGCATCAAGGGATTAGAAAAACCCCCGGGGTATCGCATAAGAAATCTTTCTTCGGCTTCTTTGAGCTTTGTTCTGTTCAAAATTTCATCTCCTCCATTTTTTATTAGGATACAATATTATGATTATTTACGCCACTTTCAAGAATAGTCTGAGTTCACTTTGCCTGGCACTCACTTATAAACTTCAACCTATTCTTTATAATAGTATCAAAGCTAGTACCCTATTAATACTACTTTTCATGTGCTCCTCCTAGTATATTTCTTTAACTGTATTTGTTTCTAAATCAACCTCAAAATAATAAAAAACTGACAATCTATAATATTCCGGATGCACTCTAACCTCATATATGCGATACGAAAGATTTTCTACAGTTAAAATTACATCATATGATGCGCCACTTTCTCTAAAGGTATCGGTTTCTTTGTTGTATATTGCATTTAACCTTTTAGCAACGAGAAAAGCTGCTTCCGACTCTTCCCATGTACTATCCGGAAGCTTAATAATCCCTTCTAAAACCCGGTCCCCAGACATATCTATGATTTGCCACTTATTGTCTTTCTGCGACAAATTAAAGGTAATACTTTCTTCTCCATTTGCTGCAGTTACTTTTACAATGTCTCCTGATTTATCTTCCTCGAAAATAATAGCTTGGGTAGTTAAGGCCATACACCATGACTCGCTCGCATCAATAACTAAACCCTTATCAGAGGTACTTAGTTCTTTAAATCTACTATCAAACTCCTGGGACTTTTCTTCGTGCAGAGTACTTAGTTTCAAATACTGTTCTACAACTTCCTCTGGTGTTTTGGGGTAATCGTCCAATTTCATATGTGAGCTTTCCAAAACAAATTCTTCTCCCTTTAATTTGTAAAAGCGTATTGTTGGAATGTACATAACATCATAACTTGCTCTATCCTGCACATATCCATCATACTTGCCGTCTTTTTCTGTATCTATCAGAGAATCATCTCCGCTTCCAGTGGCAGACGCACTATAAGCAATTTGTTTAAGCTCTGCGTTATATATTTTATACAATGCAAATCCATATAGGTTTGCGCCGTTTGTTATTTTTGTCAGAATGTATTTTTGTTCTAAATCTTGTAAGCTCACTAACTCTACTTCGTATGCATTATAGCCTGTCCCCTCAATTTCGCCAATCAATGTTAACTTATCCTTATCTTCTCTTAGGACATAAGTATCTAAAAAATCTATTCCAAATGCTATTACAATTTCTTGTTTGCCATCTAAATCAATATCTTCTCTAAAGCAGCTTGCTACATCGTCATTCACACCAAGAAAATCAGCGTATTTTTGATATTCAGGCTTAACTTTACTTAATGCTTCGGTTGCTTCAGATTCAAGCTTTTCACTTACTTCTATATTGGGCAGAGATTTATCGGCATCTCCTGTAGATGGTTCTGCAGCTTTAGCTTCCTCGGAATTTATCTGACTTACTTCCAGCGCAGGGGTAGTTGTCTGGCTCACTTTATTCTGTGCGGCACCAGCTGAACACCCAATTAATATTAAACTTGCAAGTATTATAGGTATAACTTTTATCATAGCTTTCTCCCATATCTTTTTAATATTATGGATCTTCGTAAAATCTATGGCGCAGGCGCAGATCTCATTTCATTTTTGCTAAACCAATTTTATCACCCTAAGAATCATGTATATTAAACCAACCACAAGACCAGCTTCTATCCATTTGGTAATGGCAGCCCCGTACACTTCTTCATCTAATACTAACAGAAAAGGATTCCATACCATGCTTTGAGAGCCCTCCCCCAAAAACTTTCTCTTCCATATCACAAGGAAGTTCTTTATAATCCAAAAGACATATATTATAAAAAAAGTTAAGCTTATCTCCGAAACCATATTCATTATACCCTTAAAAATTGCCATAAAATCCCCTTTTTTAGTTGCTAGGTGCAAAGACTAGAACTTATTTCATATTATTCTTCACTGTTATATGTTGCTTTTACCCTTTCTGATTTACATAGATATGAGTACCAAATAGTAAAGTATATCAAGGGTTGTAACACCATAGGTACCATAATACTCATAACGCTCCCCTGCATATATGGTGCATTATGCAGCCCAAAGGCATAGAAAAGAATCATTGACAATGTGATTTTTATAAGTATGCATAGCAAATAGTACTTTGTTATTTTTACTGCATTTTTCGTGGTACGCCATAAACAAATACCAGCAAACATACCAAACAGAATAAGCATACACGAAATTACAGTTTCCAATATAAGATATAGTCTAGCTTGGGCAATTTCAGTATTAAAACCAGATCCCATTGCTTCAAAAGATAAAGAATTTATCGTTTGAATTGACTTGATGATACTGGAAATATTAATTATAGGAGTGATTATTACCAGACTAATAATAAATAGTAATAGCCAACCGCCAACCCGTTTAGGCAGCAGCTCAGTATCAGCAGGCTTGTCTTCATTGATAGATTCATTTTCGTCAATAGAACTCTGTATTATCTTTTCTTCTTCCATTTCATCTCTCTCCTCTATGCTTATTGTACTTTTTCTACAATCATAATTAATATAAACCCAAGTACTAAATTAAAAACAGCATACCACCAAGGCATCTTAATAATATCTACGCCTTTAACCAGGCCATAACCAAAAATACCATTTATGCTCAGTACAATTCCCGCTAGAATAATTGGAACTTTTCTGTTAGCCATTTAAACCCTCCATTACAAAGATCTATGGTGCCAGGTATTCATTCTAATTTTGATTTACAAATTTATTACTGCATTTTATTATAAATTCTACTAACTAACCGAAACTCCTCCATAAATTCCAATATGTTCCTAAGTAGTTACAAAAAAATAATAAAAGGCAGCATCCTATACTGCCTTCGCTACTACCTGAGGTTTTTGGTACCAGGAAACCATCTCTTCACCTAAGAATAAGTGCGAAAGTGCGGTGCCTGGCATCATATTCTATAACCCAGAGTCTAGGTGCCTGTCACCTATTTAGTATTCTACCGAATAAGTTGATAGACTGTCAACTGACTCAATTCTATCAGTATAGGTTTGTCTCCCTTTATTCTAATAACTGTCTAACTGTCGTGCCTGGGAAACCTCCGAAAAAAGGTCCTTAAAAACATGAGTTCCCCTGCATTTGTATGATTATTCACCAGATTACACCCGCGAACTCTAATATATAGATAGTTAAACATGTTATAACAGCGTTGTCTCAGCACTCAAGCACCTATCAGGCTCCCTAACCGGAGCCTTTTTCTATTTACGATATGACAATGCCCGGAGGGTAAAGCAGATTTACCATCCTTACTATGTTGCAAGCCATATTTGCTAAGGTTATATGGATTTTTGCACCTTTAAGCCTAAGGTATCTGCATCTTCTAAGCCCATGCTTCCTTACCATAGCTGCGAATCTTCTTTCTACCTTGTATCTCTTATTGCTTGCCTCTTCAAACTCCTTAGTTATGTTCCTTTTCATATCATTTAGTACTGCATCATAACGAAGAGGAATATCAACAACTCTTCCCTTTCTGAATATCTTACCGTTCTTGTTCTTGTAAAGGCATTGATCCTTTAAAGGGCAATTACAGCATATTTTCTTATCAAATTGGAATCTCTTAAACTCCTTCTTATGAGTCTTGTTATTCAGTATTGTGTACTTTTCTGTTGTTATCCCATTAGGACAGGTAATAGATTTTAAATCTTCCGATATTTCAAAGTCCTTTAAGCCATAGTAGTTTGTTTCTCTACTGGACTCTTCGTAGAAAGCTATATTTGATACTATCTCATTATCCTTTAAATATGACCTGTTATCTATCGTTCCATATACCTTGTCAGCTGTGATTTCTTCGGCTTTATCTCTAGCTCTTGCTCTACCTTGTCAACCAATTCTTTAAGCTTTTTCTCATCCCCAGTGTTGAAAGGGGTCTGGACTGATGCTAGTATTATTTCACTGTCTTCATCCACTATGATATGGTCTTTGTAGCCTCTTTTGATATTGCCCGGAGATTTATGGGCTATACGGGCTTCCGGATCTACCACACTTACAATCTTATCTTTCTTGTTGTTAAGGTATTGATCAATAATATCGTAACATATCCCAAAGGCTTCCCTATACTTATTATTCGTTTGAAGCTCACTGTCTGTCTTAAGATAAAGATATTGCAGGTGCTTGCTGGCTATTTCAAAGTGCCTCCTAGCATTGACTTTTTCATTGTTTTCATATTCCCTATGTATTTCAGCCTCAAACTGTTCCAACTGGTGCTTTGCCAAGCTTTCGTTGAATTTTTCAACTTCCTTCATTACTTTCCTAAATGCATTTCCTATGAGCTTCTTATCAGAGGGATAGTTGACGTTAGCTGCTACATCTGTTGTATCAACTATGTAACGTCTGGTCTTTACCAGATCCTTTTCAATACAAAGTTTTACTATCTCATTGAAGAAGTCCTCAAAGTCTTCCTCCCCAAGTCTCTTAACTCTAAAATAGCTTACGGTTGTATCATCAGGAACTTCATCATCGATGCCAAGTCCCAGAAACCAGCGGAAGGCTACATCGGTATTGATTCTATTGACAATTTCAACATCAGATAAATTGTACAGGTACTCTAAGAGTAAAATCTTAACCATCATAACAGGGTCTTTTGATCCTCTTCCGACATTACTATACTTATCCTTAACTTTTTCATAAACAAATGAAAAATCTATGATGGAATCTATTTTTACCAGCAGATGATTCTTGGGAATCAATTTCTCAAAAATCATATGATTGAATATATCAATTTGTCCACTTTTTTTCTTTAGCATAAGCCTCTTAACCTCCGTATTTCCAACACTTCTGATACTTTAATTATATCATAGTCTGTACAAAGATCGAAGCAATTTATGGAAATACAGAGGAGCTTAAGCTTGCCTAAATCCCTCAAATTGCATAATTATTTTTTGCTTTGTATATTTATTACTAGACTTTAGTTTTTCGGAGGTTTCCCTGGCACTTAAATGTTCTAAGTCCATAACCGATAAACCAGCGGTATGCGTTGTTTGTTTGTATTTCAGAGATTGTCTGCCGTATTGATTTTATTCCGAAAGTGTACTGAACTAATACAATCTTAAAAAGTACTACAGGGTCAATGCTTGGTCGCCCATTATCTGTACAGTATTTATCAATTACAAGGTCATATATGAAATCGAAATTTATGGCTGCCTCAAGCTTTCGTACTAAATGATTCTCAGGCATCAGTTGGTCAAGTGGTAGCATTTCAATCTGACTACGCAGATCAATTTTATCTTTTGTTAACATTCAAAACACCACCATATCAATACTTCACTGTATATATTCGACAAAAAACTAGAGAATCCTTTTTGTATTCAAGGATTCTCTAGTTTTTTTATACTTTGTCTTCAGTCTGTAAGGACTATGTAACTTGTGCATAGTCCTTTTTTATTGCTTTTTGTTAAGACTCAAAAGTTCTCGCCTTTATTCCGTACTTTGCACTTAGCTGTTTAATTCTTCCAACTGAGGAGCTGTTCTTCCCGGGAAGTTTTTCTCAATTAATACTGTAATTACAAAAGAGAGCAAGCCTATTACCGTACCGAATACGATAGCAAGTATGCCATATGGCTCCTTCATTATTTGCCAGTATATACCGGCTACACTTCCGCAAATTATTGAAACAAGACCTGCCGACTTAGTGGCCTGTTTCCATGTTAATGCCAGTACAAATGCTGCGAATGGTCCTGCTGCACGCAGCATAAATGCAAAGATGTTAAGGGTAATAATGTTGAGCTGGAACAGAGCTATACCCATTGCGCCTAAGCCTATTACTACATTGCCGACTCTTGTCATAGTAATCAGAGTTTTATCCCCAACCTTAGGGTTAATATATTTCTGATAAATATCCTTTGTAAATATTGTAGATGCACAAAGCATATTCGAGTCTGCACTGGACATCGTTGAAGCGATGATAGCTGCACATACCAACCCGGCAATTAAACTAGGTGAAAACTTAAATACTACAGTCGCAAGAGCAACGTTTGGCTTTACTTCAGGTACTGTCGCAAATGCAACTACACCAATGATTGCAGGTACAAATGCGAAAAGTCCCATGAAGATAGCAGACATGATAGTTGCTTTTCTGCCTTCTTTTTCATCCTTTGCCGAAAAAATACGGGATACCATTTCCGGACCCGACATGAAAGTAATGAAGTACTGAAATATTAAGCTTAAAACAGTAGCGAAGCCTATTCCGGTAAATGACATCTTTGCAGGCGGTACCTTGCTAATAACGGCTTCCCATCCGCCTGCACCGTTGATAACAAATGGTAAGCAAATTAAAAGACCAAAGAAAATGATGATCCATTGGAAGAGATCGGTAAATGCATCTGCCAGCAATCCACCCATTACTGTATAGATTATCGTTATGAATCCTGCCAACAGAATTGCAACACTAATATTCATTCCAACCAATACTGAAATAATGACTCCTGACGCAAGCACCTGGGATGCTGTAAGGCAGAATAGCGAAATAATATTCAAAACCGCGGTGATAAGGTGTGCCGAGGTCCCAAAACGTCTACCCACAACTTCAGGAATTGTGAATGCCAAAACTTTTCTGAGCTTAGGAGCAAAAAAAGCCATAGGAATAATTCCAATTGCTGCTGCAAGTACGTACCAAACGGCAGACATGCCCCAGTTTCCAAATGCCTTGCCAGCGAGACCTACCGTACTCCCACCGCCAATGTTGTTTGCTGACAAGCTGCATGCTACCATTATTGCACCCAGTGAACGTCCCGCCAACATGTAATCTGTGCTGTTCTTAATCATGTACTTGTTGGTATACCAGCCCACTCCCAACATACAAGCAAGGTAAACGACGACAATAATTAAAGCTCCTGTGTTAATCATTTTCTTCCTCCTTATATTTTTTTAGAACCACCTTACCTCTTTATATAAATTTTTGGTTCTCAGTTGATGCTATTCCGATGCTATTAAAAAAATTTCGGAATAAAAATGCTTCAGTCACAATTTTGCGCAACCAAATATGACTATCTGCAAAGTCTTTCTTGGAATTGCAAGCAAGGATTAAAACCAGGAGGGTAAATATAGAGCCGCATCACTGCGACTCTTCTTGCCTATTTGAAGGCAAATCCCTTTTTTCAATTCTTATCTTGGATATTCTCTTGTCGTCAACTTCTTCTATCCTGAAGTATATATCGCCCATATCCACTTCGTCGCCTACCTCCGGCATCTTGCCTGAATGGCTAAGAAGCATTCCACTGATTGTATCATACTCCTCTTCAGGTATGATGTTGGTGTCCAGTATGTCGTTTATCTCATCTATATCAAGCATACCGCTGACAATATATGTGTTGTCGTCTATCTTCTCGTAGTCAAGTACAACATCATCATACTCGTCAAATATATTGCCGACTATTTCTTCAAGTAAGTCCTCTATTGTTATTAGTCCCGCAGTACCGCCATATTCGTCAATGACCACGGCAATGTGAGTTTTCGATTTCTGCATTTCCTTGAAAAGCTCATCGATCTTCTTATATTCAGGTACAAAATATACCGATCTGATTATACTTTTAAGGGATACTTCCCATTCCATTTTCCTTTTTATCATCTTGAAAAGATCTTTTACATATAATATTCCTATTATATTATCTATGGATTCTTCATATACCGGAATCCTGGAGAAGTTCTCCTCCACTATTATATCAAGAATCTCTTCAAGGGAGACTTCTGAGCTTATTGCTATGATATCAGTTCTGGGGGTCATTACTTCCTTTGCAACTGTATTGTCAAATTCAAAGATACTGTTGATCATCTCGGTCTCAGTTTCCTGGAATATCCCCTTCTCTTCCCCGACATTTATCATTAGCCGGATTTCCTCTTCTGTTATCTGTTCTCCTGTGGCTATGACCTTACCGCCCAGAAGTTTAACTATGAAGTTTGTGGAATAGGTAAGGAATTTAACAGCAGGCGAAGTGACCTTGGAAAAAAAGTTTATATAACCTGCCACCGAAAGTGCAATCTTATCAGATTGGGAAAGGGCCATCCTCTTGGGAACAAGCTCCCCCAACACTAAAGTAAATAGTGCGATTATACTGGTTACTATGAATGTAGCAATCCATGATGCTGAATTTGATATAACAGGAACATTCAAACCTGCAAGAAATACAGTCAAGCTTGACGATAATGTCTGAGCACCTATGGCACTGGCAAGAAATCCGGCAAAGGTAATGCCTATTTGTATTGTGGCCAGCAGCTTGCTTGGCTCATCAAGAAATCTACTGACTATAATTGCAGCTTTGTTGCCCTCATCAACAAGGGGCTTAATCCTCGATTGTCTTACTGATACTATAGCCATTTCAGAGGCAGCAAAAAACGCATTAAGACCTATCAATAATAATATGACCAGCATTTGCGTCCATAAGTCTCCGTCCATTAAAAAAATTCCCCCTATAAAAAATCATTTGCTAATATTATACTATTTATTCATATGTAAGTTCAAATTGATATACTGCTGTATTAACCCTCTACTTCCAGTTTCCCAGCTATATCACCCATTATTATGGCATAACAAGTCCTAGAGCCCATTTATAAGAAAATTCGCGCTTTAATTGTCGAACTTCTATATGTTTTGCACTAAACATCTTACCTTGAATACAGATGTGCAAAACATTTTCCTTGATTCATATGTTGCAAAAAGTTCATTTCCGTTGATGCAAAAGCAGATGCTCCTACTGCTTATGCAGATGATTAGTCTTTTTTGCAACATATATCCCTTCAGCTTCTTTTCCAGTCTTTAGTGTAGTAATGTGCTATATTCATCACTGCTATTCCTCACTATGTCAAGTTCTCGAAATCAATATAATATTGATTAACAAAATGAAAATGGCCTACTGTTTGTTAAGCCAGCAGGCCTTGTGGCAAATCCATTATGAAAACCAGGAGCATAATCACCAGAAAGGTTTTGTCACACTTGTTTTCAATATACAAAATGAAAACAAGTGCAAGGACTAAAAAATCTTCCGGTGTTAACCTGCTGAGCATATCTAAGGCTAAACGTTCCAGACTCATTTTATTTCCCTGCCTTGCTCATGAAATTTTCAAAAAATGCAACCAGGTTCATAATCCTTATACAGTCATCAATACCCTTCTGCCTTTTTTCAGATACAAAAGGCTTTACTGAGTTCATAAGCAATATCCTTCTGTCATCCTTTACCCCCGCAAACATCTTATCAAAAAGAAGCCCCATTAAAGCTTTTTCATCAAAGTCGCCCAGACTGTCTGCCAAGGGTGTCCTGGCTGCTTCCTGGCTTTCACCCTCATCATTCTTTTTTTCTTCTGCTACTTCATTTTTTTTTTGAGGGCCAAGACCCGAGAGGAGCATGCCCATAAGCTGTCTTTTCAGACCTTCCATATCATTACTTTTCAACATATTCACCAGCTGGTCGCTGGAGCCGTCTGCCGACTTGTTATTTGTCAGATATTTGATGATATCCTCTTTTAAGCCATCTATATCCCCCCTGTTGATTTTATCCTTTATGCCGGGGTCTATACTGCTGTTTTGGCTTATTTCATTTACCAGCATATTCTTAACCTGGTCAGGTGACACGCTGCTTGGATCTATCCCCCCCAGTTTTTCGGAAACCATCTTTTTTATCTCGTTGAGTCCTTTATCAGATCCGTTGTTGTCCTTACCATATGGCATATTGTGACCTCCAATCTTATTTAGAAATATACTGCTTTGGGCTTAAGCCTTTTTCTGTTGCTGCTCTTGTGTATATAGCAGGCTGCCTCTCCTTGCAGGACAGGTTCAGGTATGCTAACTTCAAGCCCGTTTTCAGGCTGTTCTTCTGTAGTGTCGTCCTCTACCTTGGTCAGAGTAGTGAGAAATAAAAGCAGCAGCAGCGTTGAATCAATTTCATCAAAAAAACTGTCCAATGCCATAACCCCCCTTTGAGTGAGAAATATAACTTTATTATCATTGTATTCTCTTCACACCCATTGGTTACAGCGTTTTTGACCTGCTGCATTCCTGTTAAGACGACGGCTATCACCCTACTTCCATACTATGTACAAACTAAGGTATTGGTGACATTTATTTGGCTCGTGGCTCGCACCTCCAACCATTTGCATGAATAATAATAAAACTATATATGTTATAATAAATATGTGCCTCTTGACAGAAAGAATTGGTAATCCTGTAGAGGCACAACATCAAGGAAGTGCATTTTTAACACTTGAATGGCTGAAAATATGTTGTGTTAAAAAGCACTATGAGATTGATATATGATAAGGAGGCGCAAAATGGCAAAACAGATGTGGAAGCCCGGTACCCTTTTATACCCCGTGCCGGCTGTGATGGTATCCTGCAGAAGCAGTGAAGGTGTGAACAATATCATAACAGTAGCGTGGACAGGTATAGTCTGTTCAGATCCGGCTATGCTATATGTATCCATAAGACCTGAAAGATTTTCCTATGCTATGATAAAAGATACCGGCAACTTTGTAGTAAATATTCCAAACAGGAGCCTGACCTATGCCGTTGATTTCTGCGGAGTAAAATCCGGCAGGGATGTCAATAAGTTTGAGCACTTGGGTCTCACTCCCCAGAAATCCAACCTGGTCGATGTACCCTCCATCGGGGAATGCCCGGTCAACCTGGAGTGCAGGGTCAAGGATATAATATCCTTAGGCTCTCACGATATGTTTATTGGCGAAATACTTTGTGTAGATGTTGAAGAAGGGCTATTGGACAAATCCGGAAAGCTGCATCTTAATAAGGCGGATTTGATATGCTATAATCACGGAGAGTATAGGGCTCTGTCAGATTCATTAGGCCATTTCGGCTTCTCGGTCAGGAAAAATCCTAAAAAATAAATCGTTTGTTTTTAAACACTAAAAGAATTTAATAGAATCATCATTTTAACTTATATTTATTGAGCGAAGGGTATATATTAATAGAAATATCTGGAAGGTGGTGCGTATATGCCCTTCGTGAATATTGCAAACAATTTCTTTGAAAACAACAGCAGCGGCAAGGTTCAAAGCCAAAGCACCAATGATAATAAGAAGCCTTCAAAAAAAGAAAAAAAGTAAAGCGATGCAACCATGCTTTACTTTTTTTCCTTTTTGTATTGAAATTTGCTTTTTATTGCATTATTTATCATTTCTACCTTTGTAAGCAGCGAGCCGGAGGATATGCCATACTTCTCTGCAAGCTGCTGATCTGAAGCCTGGGCATTGCACAGACGACAGTATGTATACTCCAATGCGGCAGCCCATACATTCACATCATCTATTTCCGGCACCTCGGGGAAGGTTGATTTTATGAACTCATACCAGATGTCTTCAACAATCTTCTTATATGGTCTTTTATAACAGCTCTGCATCATAGACAGCGCTTTAGTCTTTACCTCATCCCATGTCTTTTTCCATTCAGATTCGGGAAAGTCCAATGAATCAATGGTCACATTCTTTGTCTCTCCATCAAAGTTCACAGTATATGGCTCCTTAGCACCTAAGGAATTCAAAAGGAATACTGATTCCATCTTTATGTAGTTCTCAACATCGTCCCTGACCATGAATTTTCTTATTGCGGGCTCAGCCTCAACCAGCTTGTCATTCTTTATCTTATTGAATATCAGTTTTCTTAGAAAGTATTTGTCAAAGTTGATTCCAAAGTAGAGTATATCAACCATGTGCTTGTTTTTAGCAAGCTCGGCCTTACACTCAGCCGTCTGCAGCTCTATGAATTTGTAGATGAAATCCAGCCTGTTCTTTATTTCTTCTCTGGGCAGCTGATATATATACGGGAACTGCATGCTTTCACTTTCACTTTCGCTTTCGCTTTCCAACTGTTTTAAAGAGGCTTCTATATAGTAACCGGAGAGCATATTGTCGTTGTCAAGCCCAGAAAGCTTCTCCCAGAGCTTGATGCCTTCCTTGTACTTTTTGCTGTTATATGCTGCAACTGCAGTAAAATGTACATACATAGGGTTTTCGGGGTCAACTGCTAAAAGCTTTTTAAAGGTTCTGTACGCTTCAGTATGCTTTCCCAAGCTTCCATAGGTATCCCCTATTTTATACAGGTAATCCTCATTATCAGTGCGGATTTTGCTGATTATTCTTATCTGTTTCTCAACCCAGCTGGTTGTACCTTGCTTATTATAGAATATCGCCAGATTGCAGTTTGCATGCACGTTGGATTCCTCGTAGATAAGCACCTCTCTGGCAAGCTCAATTGCTTTGTCCAGAAATCCCAGATAATAGTATGCCAGGGCGAGATTATTCCTTGCCGGTACAGCATTGGGAAGCATCTGCACTACTGTCTCAAATTTCTGGGTTGCCTTCTCGTACTCCCTTTTCTCCAGGTGGTCGATTGCTTCTTCTTCAATTTTATATATCTTCTCAAGCTCTTCGTCATCCAGGTTATTATTGGCATCTTTTATCATTGTAAGCATCTCCAGCAGTTCCTCTGCCTCCTCGGAGAACTCCCCATCCGGGTCCTTTTCCAGATAAAGACTGAAATACTCTGAGGACTTCTTAATCTTTTGCATTTGGAGATAGTTACACCCCAATCCAAAATAGCACTCAAGGTAATTAGGATCAAGGTTCTTGACTATATTAACCAGCACTTCAGTGGAATGGTCAATATTCCCAAGCTCTGCCAGCAGCCCGGCATAATTGAACTGTATAAAGCTGTCATATGGCTTGAGCTTAACAGCTTTTTCCACATATCTTAAGGCGGTCTTCAGCTTGCCCTTTTGGATATATTTGTATCCAAGGTCAAAATAAAACTCCGCTCCTCTTTCAAAGGTAACAACTTTGTTACTCATATTTAAATCACCAACTTTACTATTCAAATTCGTCTCGACGAATTTGCGCGCCGATTTTGTTCACGCTTGCGTGACAATTTCCTTTTCAAAATCGTGTGCATCCGCCGGAGGCTATCATATTATGCAGAGTAATCTGCGTAATATGATTCGTCAATATTTCATTAACCCAGGCAATACCACCTTGAAAAGGTTCCTTTTCTCATTATTCATGAACTTTGCACCGCCATGCTGTTTGAAGGCCTCATATATTCTTTTCATTCCTGTTCCGGTCTTGAGGAATCTTCTCTTGTTGTCGAGTATCAGAAGCCTTTGATACAGCCACTGATTCCTTCTGCAAGGATTGTATTCCTCTACAAGCTCCGGCGTTTCTTCATCGCTGCAGGTGGCACCGGGATTGCTTATTTCTATCCTATTATTCTCTATCAATACAACGATTTCTCTTCCCAAGGAAAAATAATCCCTATGCACGGCAGCATTTGCTACAGCTTCAACAACAGCCGCTACGGGGTATTCCGAATTCATTTTTGCTATTTTTAAGCTCAGGTAATTTTCAATTTCATCCAGCATTCTTGTAATTGGACCGGAAAAATAGATTACCTCATCAGCCCCGCACTTATCTATCAATCTTACCCCGGTATGAGGAAGATACAACTGAGGATGATAGCCGAAAGCCAGCAGTCCGCCAACCGTCGGGTGATACCCGCCATTATCCTCGTCTCTTCCTATTATACCAATTCCCTCGAGAAGTGTGTAGTAATCTTCATTGGTGCTGGTAAGACCTGTTTTAGAAATGTAGTCATTGACTATCTTTTCATCCAGTTCCTTTAATTCGACTCTGTTGAGAACTATTCTTTCATGCTGGAGCATTCCCGATTCCTGCAGCATGCTGGCTATTTCCTCGCGCCTTGCTATATCCGTAGTGGAGCCTCTTCTTATGTAGAATACTCCCGTCTGTCTTATCTGATGAGGCTTCTGACTGCTTTTATATATTGTCAATACTGCAATCTGGCTATCATCAATGGAAATTATATCAAGATTCACAGTTACAGGTGGGTCGCACCTTTGGCTTATAATCTGCTGTATCTGCTCTTCGGTATATCGTTTTCCTTCTATTCCCAATATGTTTTTCGTACCATCCTCTATTCCAAAAACTATATAACCCCTGCCCCCTTTTGAATTAGCTATTGCTGCAACATCCTTGGCCAGTTCCTTTTTCTCGCTGTCAGTCTTTAAGGAAAGCTGGGCTTTAAAATCAAGTTTTGTGCCTTCCGGCTTCTGTAAAAGGGTATACAGCTTTTGCCTATCCAAACACTTCACATCCTTCAATGGAAACTATTAATATCGCTCTGCTTCAACGCCACGCAAAATCGCGCAACTCGAAACGCGAAACACGCAACCATCCCTCGAACCTCGAACCTCGCACCCCGTACCTCTTATATATAGTTTAACATAACATGGTAAATTATCAAAACAAAAAGCCGCGCATATATGTGTTATTCACATTTATGCGCGACTTTATTACATTTATTACACTTTTTTAACCATTTCTCTTAAGCATTCAATTTCTTCCTACCTTTATATTATCTTATAATTGTATTCAGCAGGCTTCCTTTAAATCCGAAATCATCGTTTTTCAAATACTTGAAGTCATATTCCAATGACTGATACAATACATATCCGTAGTCATCAATATTCTTGTTTGCCTCAATCTTGCACTTTCTTCTTTTGTCATTGAAGTCTAACTTCACCAATACTTCGCTTAATAAATTCATACTATTACCTCCTCTGTCTAATTTCCTGGCTGCGGTGCTCTTAACAAAATCACCTGTTTCTGCTATGGTCATTTTTGACCTCCCCCTTTCGCAAGTTGTAAATGTAGGTGTTATAACAAAATGAAAAATATTAAAAGGTCATGGGTATACCCATGACCTTTTAAAAACGCTTTAAAAGATGACTACTCTGCATTCATATATAAATACAAAAGTCACGGGTTTATAGCCCGTGACTGCTAAATATACTATGTATTATTTATCAAATCCCAGGCCGTGATATATAATTTTGGACATACTGATAGTGCATGCGGAAAAATCTGTGCCGCTTACTGCAGGGCTAATCGCCATTACTATGTTTCTATTCATTTTCACGACCTCCTTTTTAGTATTTTATGAGTTCATATTGATATATACTTTTAATATTTTTAACTATACCACCAATTTACCATTTTTACAACACTTCCAAATATTACAATTTCGTAACAGGAAATATTCCCGGGTAATGCTCTGTGGTCTTGCCTCGTGGCTCGTGGCTCGTGCCGCGTGGTTTAAGAATTTCTTCGAAGCCATTGCTTCAATCCTCGAACCTCGTACCCCGTACCTCGAACCATTTATTTTTTTATATTATTCTTATATGCATATATGGCAGCCTGTGTCCTATCGCTGACGTTTATTTTCCTAAATATATTGGAAACATGGTTCTTTACTGTCTTTTCACTTATGAAAAGTCTTTCAGCAATATCCTTATTATTCAAACCATCTGCTATAAGGGCTATTACCTCATATTCCCTCTGGGTCAGCTCATTTTCGCTCTTAATCCTGGCACCCCTTGGCCTGTTGAATTCCCTTATTAGTTCTGCTGCCAACTTTGGCTGTATGTACGACTGGCCTATATAAGCATCCCTTATAGCCTTGAAGAAACTGGCCGAATCGGAATCTTTAAGAATATAACCTGAAGCCCCTATTTGCATTGTCTCCAGCAGATATTCCCTGTCCTCATGTATGGTAAGTATCACAACTCTTGTGTCTATGCCGTCTTCCTTGAGCTTCTTCAGTGCTTTTATACCATTCATTATAGGCATGTTTATGTCGAGAAGCAGTACATCAGGTTTAAGTTCCTCAACCCTCTCTATGGTTTCAACTCCATTGGAAGCCTGTCCTATAACTTCAAAATCATCTTCCAATTCCAGGAGCTGTTTGAGTCCTTCTCTGACTATGGAGTGGTCATCTGCAATCAATATACGTATCTTACTCACAATATCCCTCCTCATTTATATCCAAAGAAATGCTGGCAAATATTTTAGTACCCTTTCCATGTGTTGTCTTCACATCAAACTTACCGTCCAAGAGTTCGACACGCTCTTTCATACTGAGTAAACCATAGCCCCCGTCGTCCTTTCTGGCTGCCTTAAGCTTGCTCTTGTCAAAGCCCTTTCCGTCATCACTTATTAGCAGATTTAAATGTTCCTTGGTGAATTCAACTCTGATACCTGCATTCTGAGCCCCTGAGTGCTTCTTGATGTTGGTTAATGCCTCTTGTACGATCCTGAATGCAGCAAGCTCTACAACCGGCTTTAATGGTTTTGGATCTCCAAATACCAGAAAGTCAACCAATATGTTGTTTTGTTCAACATAGTTTGAGATATATCTTTGAAGGGTAGGAACCAGTCCCAAATCATCCAGGGACATTGGTCTCAAATCATATATAATTTTTCTTACATCACTAAGGCTGGAACGAAGAAAACCTTTGAGACTCACAAGCTCCTCCTTTGCTTTCTCCTTATCCATGTCTATAAGCTTTTCACACAGTTCAGTCTTAATAACAAGATTGGCTATGAGCTGCGCAGGGCCATCATGTATCTCCCTTGCCACCCTCTTCCTTTCATCCTCCTGTGCCCTAATAATCTTTATTCCCATGTATTGCTTCTGCTTGATATCCTCCAGCTGTATTGAAAGGTCCTGGAGTCCGCCGCTGAGATATCCCATTGCGACTCCCACCTTGGAAACGAGGGATTCAGCTTTGTTTGCAGTATCCCTGGCAACCTTGAGCCTTCTCTCCAGTTCACCTCTCCGCTGTATAAGCAGTTGCTCCTCTGCCTTTTTCGTTATTAACTCTACTTGGAGGTCCTTAGCCTTATCGTAAGCTCTTTTTATATCCGCTTCCTTGTAATCCTTTATGTTCTTACTCACTATCATAAGCTGATATCGACAATCCTTGTCGAGCTTTTCCAGCATGTCCACCTTTTTGATTAAATCTGTTGTAAGTATCCTTACCTTTTCCAGTTCTTCCTCTACAAGTCGGCATTCACTACGAGAATTCTCAGCTATGCTGAATATCTCAGTCTTACTTTTTTCAATAATATCTATAGTACTTTTGATTATCTCATTTAACCTGTCGATAATGAACACCCCTTGCTTAGTTTACGATTATCCTAAATAGCTGCGAAATATGTCTTAATATGAGGTTTCCTAATACTATTATCGTAGAATAATCGAGCGTTGTTAATAAAAAACTACCAAATGCCTATATTATACGTTGAACTGCAAGTCTCCGCATTAAATTTACATTAGCCTTGAAGCTAGTACTCTTTATATACGCATATTATACTATTATATGAATAAATTGTTAATAGCGGTTTTTTCATATAATCACAATTTTCTTTCTATTTTACATTTTCCTTCATAGTTCGACAACAAAAAAAGTGCGGTTTTGTGCCGCACTTAAAAGCTGTATCCTACATGGTAGCCAGCTGTATCTGCTCTTGATCATTGAGCAGATAGTTCAGATCGAGTATTATCAGCAGCCTGTCCCCTTGTTTTCCTATGCCTGTTATATATTTTCTATCCACCCCTGCTATTATCTCAGGAGTCTCCTGTATATTCTCCTCGTTCAATGTCAGCACCTCTGATGCATCATCAACAATAAAGGCGATCTGCTTCTCTCCAAAATTAATAACAATAGTCCTGGTATTATCAGTTAGCTCCTGCCCAGGTATATTGAATCTTTTTTTCAAACTTATAACCGGAATAACAATGCCTCTAAGGTTCATTATTCCTTCTACAAACGCAGGAGTATTAGGCACCTTAACCGGTTCCTCATAAGGTCCTATTTCTTGAACCTGCATTATATTTACACCGTATTCTTCCTTGCCCAGCTTAAAAACGACAAATTGCACTTCAGCCATAAAAATCCCTCCCACAGCTAATTATACCATTAAAACCAATTTTGTGAATAATTATTACAAAATTTAGTGTTTTTTGCAATTACAGCCACAGTCGCAATCATGCTGCTCATGTCCGCAATCATGCCCGTCCTCGACAAATTCAATTGAATCAAGCTGGTGTCTTACTTGTCCTTTTATATGCTCAATATACTTCTTCCTAAGCTCCTGCTGCTCCAGCTTCTCTTCTTCACTCAAACCTTCCTGCTTGGATTTTCTGGATAGCAAGTTTATCCTGTCTATCATTTCCTTAGTTATCATATTGTGCCTATCCTATCCTTGAATTCGCGATATCAAGTATTTCATCGTGAAGCTTACGGCCTTCGGCAGAAAACCTTCTGCATCTCTCATAAGCCTCTGTCCTGACAACCTCATCTGCAATTCCCGGAAGGTTTATGTTTACATTCAGTACTGCCCCTTCCAGTCCGGAAAGTGCCAATAAAGCTCCTACGCCTACATCAGATATGGCATTCTTATTGCCGTACTTGGCAATGGAAGTTTGATTTTTAAGCAGGTTAAAGCAGCTTTCTGCAGTCTTTAAAGGAACCTGCAGCGCATATAGGCTTGCTTCCTGCATTTTCTCACTGCGCGCCTTTTTTTGTTCTTCCGTATCCTTAGGCAGCTTCATTGCCTCCATAAACTTATTGAAGGCTTTGGTATCTTCATCAACCAGCCCTGTAAGCTCCTCTTGAAGTGCCTTTACATTGTCAGCTTCCGATCTGAACCCTGCTTTTATATGCTCATCCAAGCCTTCATAGTTTTTCTTGCCGACCGAAAGATTCACCACCATCATTGTAAGGGCTGCACCCAATGCACCCGACAATGCAGCTGTGCTTCCGCCGCCTGGAGCAGGCTCGCTGCTAGCCAGTACGTCACAATACTCCCTTAGAGTCATATCCATTAATAAACTCATTATTCCACCTCTTTAATATTTAATTTCATATTATTTTTCCGTTTTCTACTACTGTTTTTCCGCCCTTTATAACGGTATTAACATGGTTTATGCCGAAATGGTATACTATATACTCCAGGTTTGGAGCATCAAATATTACTATGTCAGCTTTTTTGCCCACTTCCAAGCTTCCGATTTCCCCGGCTCTGTCCACACCATGAGCGGCATTCAAGGTCATTCCCTTTATTATCTCCTCCGGGGTCATTTTCATTCCGAAGCATGCAAAGGTCATTATTGACTGCAGATTCTCAGTAGGACATGTGCCTGGGTTGTAATCAGTTGCAATCGCTACTCTGACACCCTTTTCCATCATCTTCCTTGCTTGGGCATACTTACCCAGCATAAGATAGAAAGAGGTTCCAGGAAGCAGTACCGCTGTAACCCCTGCTTTTGCCATTGCGGCAATACCCTCATCCGATGCAGCAAGCAGATGATCTGCTGACACAGCACCCATGACCCCTGCAAGCTCTGCGCCTTGAAGAGGAATTATTTCATCCGCATGTATCTTCAGCTTGAAGCCTTGCTCTTTGCCCTTCTGCATTATTATCCTGGACTCCTCAGGTGAAAATACACCCTCCTCACAGAATACATCTATGAACTCGGCAAGATTATTCTTCTGAACATAAGGCATGACCTTTTCACACATAAAGTCGATATAGCCTTGGGTATTTCCCTTGAACTCTTGCGGTATGGCATGAGCCCCCATATAAGTGGACACTATGTCGACAGGATGTGAGGCATTAAGCTCAACAGCCGCCTCAAGGCACCTTATCTCGGTATCAAAATCAAGCCCGTAGCCGCTCTTAGCTTCCACAGTAGTGGTGCCGTGGAGCAGCATCTGGTTCAGGCTCTTTTCTGCTTTTGCTTTAAGCTCTTCCTTGGAGGCTCCCCTTGTATTTCTAACAGTGCTCAATATTCCTCCGCCCATTTTCAGAATCTCCAGGTAAGGTACCCCCTTGAGCTTCATTGGCAGCTCCTTTTCTCTGGAGCCTCCGTGAACAAGATGGGTATGGGCATCTATAAGTCCGGGGGTCACTGTCTTTCCAGCCGCATCAATTATTCTTGTATCCGGGCCTTCCATATCCCTGGGAGCATTTCCCTCCCCCAGTGCTATTATCCTTCCGTCCTTTACCGCCAAATACCCATTCTCAATTACCCCTGCACCTTCTCCTTCGGTACAGGTGGCTATTATTGAAGCGTTTATTATCATATCAGCTTTCATGCATTTCACTTCCTTTAAGTGCTATTCCAATTCTCCTACTGCGCTTTCCACTGCCTTTACGAAAGCTTCGGACTTAACCATTCTATCCAGTATATTCATATCAGTATACATTATCCTGTCTTCATCTACAGGAGCCACTTCTTTTCTTATAACCTTATAAGCTTCCAAAGTGCCCTTCCCAAGCTTCACATCGCCTCTGAAGCTTATTGCCTGTGCTGCTGCAAAGGCTTCAATTCCCAATACCTTCTGTGCATTGTCCAATATAACTCTGGCCTTTCTCGCTGCAGTAGTTCCCATGCTCACATGGTCTTCCTGATTGGCAGAGGAAGGAATGGAGTCTACGCTTGCAGGATGTGCAAGAATTTTATTCTCTGAAACTATAGAAGCAGCTGCATATTGAGTTATCATAAAGCCTGAGTTCAACCCTCCTTTTCTTGTCAGGAATGCCGGAAGGTCATTAAGCTGTGGATTTACTAATCTCTCCAATCTTCGTTCTGAGACATTGGCAAGCTCCGCAAGTGCTATACCCAAGAAATCCATAGGAAGAGCTATTGGCTGCCCATGGAAGTTTCCTCCGGATATTACCTGATCCTCATCGGCAAATACAATTGGATTGTCAGTTACTGCATTCAGTTCTATAGTTACCTTTTCCGCCACATATTGTATTGCATCTCTGCTGGCTCCATGTATCTGAGGTATGCACCTTAGTGTATATGCATCCTGAACTCTTATCTGTCCCTGTGATGTTGTGAGCTCGCTTCCTTCAACCAATCTCAGCATATTTCGTGCAGCTGCCATCTGGCCTTTTTGCCCTCTGACTTCATGCACCTTACTATCAAAGGCAGTTGTTATGCCTTTAAGCGCTTCCAGCGTCATAGCGGCTATTATATCAGCATTTTTCAGAAGATTAACAGCATCATGGGTCGCAAGTGCACCTATGGCCGTCATTACCGGAGTACCGTTAATAAGTGCAAGACCTTCCTTGGAAGTCAGTTCTACCACCCTGATGCCAGCCTTGTCCATAGCTTCTTTGCCTGACAGCTTTACTCCCTGATAAACTGCCTCTCCCTCACCCAACATAACAAGAACCATGTTGGCAAGAGGTGCAAGGTCACCGCTGGCTCCCAGAGAGCCCTTTTCAGGAATTATAGGATGTACTCCCTTATTAAGCATTTCAATCAAGGTGTTAACTGTTTCAAGTCTGATACCCGAAAAACCCTTGGCAAGTGCGTTTATCCTTAAAAGCATTATTCCGCGCACAACCTCTTCAGCTAATGGATCTCCCATTGAGCATGCATGGCTCACAATAAGATTCCTTTGCAATGCCTTGGTATCTTCTTTGGATATGAATACGTCACTGAACTTTCCAAAGCCTGTAGTGATTCCGTACACCACAGCGCCCTTATCTACAAGGTTGTCAACGTATTCTCTTGACTTCTTTATCCTGCTTATTGCCTGCTCTGTTAATTCGATCCTTTGGTTGTTTCTGGCAACATCAACTACATCTTTTACGGTTAAATGCTCACCGTCAATCAACAAATGCCCCATTTTAAAATACACTCCTTATTTATTAGTTAGTGCATTTATGCACCTTTCAGTTTTGCTTACACAGGCTACCTAATATAAGTGTACGCCTGCCAAGTATATTTTATCAGAATTGTATTGCTAAAGTAAACAAAAAAGGATTTCTCAATCACAGAAGCCTTTTATTATCAGCAGCTCTCACTTCTGTAACCAGAACAAGTATAGCTGAATAATATGTATTACTCGATTTTCAATGAAGAAAGGGAGCATTGAAATGACAATCCCCATAAGCTTTAACAAAGACTTGTCATTATTCCTTGCAGGTTGCTGTCTCCAGGCTTATAACCAGTTCAATTCAAAAGGAACCTTCAGCATACCTGATGGCTATACTTTTGTTAGCCCCATAGCAGCCGCGACCGTCAAGACACTTGACTTCTACGGCTTCATTATAGAATCCTCGGACAGCATAGTAATCTCCTTCAGGGGGAGCAGATCCAACCCTGACTGGATTGCCGACGCAGCAATAATACAGACTTATTTCCCCTATACCCGCATAAAGCTTGGGATACATTCGGGTTTTGCAGCAATATATAAAGCCTGCAGGCAGCAGATAATGGATACACTAAGTGCTATGGACAGCTCAAAACAGCTTTTTATCACAGGCCACAGCCTCGGAGGAGCCCTTGCGGTACTTTGCTCTCTGGATGCAGCTGTCAACACAGTCCATAATAATCCGGTCATGTATAATTTCGGAAGCCCCAGGGTAGGCAATTCAAAGTTTGTGCAAGCCTATAACGAGGTCATTGATAATAGTATTAGGGTAGTGAACACAAATGACATAGTAACCCTGCTGCCTCCTGCGGTAGTTCATCCGCCCCTCTCAAATGAGCTTCTGTACTATAGGCATGTGAAGGATCTGGTTGCAATTACAGTACAGACCGGCAGTATATCGGGAAATCATCTGCTGGAGAATTATGTAGAGGGGCTCCGGAGGCTCTAGGTATGAGGTTTCGGAGAAACGGTAACCACAGAGTACACGGAACCCCACGGAATTACACGGTTGGGAATATACTAGACAGCCATGGCTTCGGTGGGATTCAGTGTCTTCAGTGGTTTTAGTTCCCGCCCCGCAGCGCCGGGCGCTGGACTCGGGGCTTGTGTTTGCCAGTCTTTGTATGTGCATGACCGCTCTTTCTGGTACTTCCTTCTCTTCCGGCAGTATTCCGTGGAGGCTTTATCAGGCACTTTTCATCAAAGCCTATCAGATCCTCTCTTCCAGCTGCCTTAAGTGCCTTGTATACCAGTTCGTAATTCTTAGGGTCCCTGTACTGTATCAATGCTCTCTGCATAGCCTTTTCCTCGGGGTCCTTGGGAACATACACATGCTTCATAGTCCTTGGGTCAAGCTCAGTATAGTACATGCAGGTGGACAGTGTGCCCGGAGTCGGGTAAAACTCCTGTATCTGCTCCGGGTTATAGCCCATATCCCTCACATATTCGGCAAGCTCAATAGCAGCGACCAGGTCTGAGCCTGGATGTGCCGACATGAGATAAGGAACAAGATACTGCTCCTTTCGGAGCCTTTTATTCATATCAAAGTATTTTTTTACAAACCTGTCATAGGTGCCTTTGCCGGGTTTGCCCATGTATCGGAGCACCTTGTCAGACACATGCTCCGGAGCCACCTTGAGCTGCCCGCTTATATGGTTTTCGCAAAGCTCCCTGAGAAACTCATCGTCCTTGTCAGCCAGCATATAATCATATCTTAAGCCGGAACGAACGAACACCTTTTTTACGCCGGGCAGAGACCTGAGCTTTCGCAGCAGCGTTATATAATCCTTGTGGTCCACCTTAAGGTTCTTGCAGGGCTTAGGATGAAGACACTGTCTGTCCTTGCACACCCCTTCCTTGAGCTGTTTATCACAGGCGGCAGCCCTGAAGTTGGCTGTCGGTCCTCCCACATCATGTATGTAGCCTTTAAATTCCGGATCCTTCAAAAGCTGTTCCGCTTCTTCAAGTATTGATTCATGGCTCCTGCTCTGCACAACTCTGCCTTGATGAAAATTTAAAGCGCAGAAGGAGCAGCCTCCAAAGCATCCCCGCTGAGAAACAAGACTGAACTTTACTTCCTTTAGCGCAGGTATCCCTCCCTGATTTTCATAAATAGGATGGTACTCCCTGGTAAAAGGCAGGCTGTACACATCATCAAGCTCTATTCTTGTCAGGGTGGCAGTAGGCGGATTCTGTACCAGAAATCTTTCTCCATGAGGCTGTATCAGCACCCTTCCGGTATGATAGTCCTGTTCCCTGTATTGGAACATAAAAGCCTGGGCATATTTCCTGCTATTGTCCCGAACCTCCTCGTAGCTTGGTACCACTGTTGAATCCTGTATGTTGTCAAGCTCTGAGGTTATGTAGGCAGTACCGTTTATGTAGGTTATATATTTTATTTCCATGCCTGAGTCAAGGGCTTCCGCCACTTGTATTATAGGCTTCTCACCCATTCCGTATATCAGAAGATCTGCCCTGCTGTCAAACAGTATGGATCTCCTGACCTGATCATCCCAGAAGTCATAGTGGGCGAATCTCCGAAGACTGGCTTCAATTCCTCCTATTATAATGGGCACATCCTTATAGGCCTCCCTGAGCCTGTTGCAATATACTGTAACTGCTCTATCCGGCCGTTTTCCCCTTGCGCCCCCCGGAGAATAAAGATCCTCCCTCCTGGGTTTCTTGCTGGCTGTATAGTGATTGACCATTGAATCTATGTTGCCCGAAGACACCAGAAAAGCAAGACGTGGCTTGCCCAGGACCTTGAAGGCGTCTGCGCTTCTCCACTCAGGCTGGGGAATCATCCCCACCGTGTAGCCCCGGCTCTCCAAAATCCTTGCTATTATGGCATGACCAAAGCTTGGATGGTCGACATATGCATCTCCGCTTATATATATGAAATCAAACTGTTCTATTTTTCTTTCCTGCATGTCTTCCTTCGAAATAGGAAGAAATTTATCCCTGCTAATCAAAAAATCACATCCGAAAATTATTTTTGCCTCACAGCTATTTCAGCTCAAAGCTTGAAATTGGCGAGTAAAGCCTTTTCCCTTCTGCTTCCTCACTTTTTATCAAGGAAATCTCTCTGATTTCAATGGTCTTGAAGTTTTGGAAGCTTACTTTTCCCTTAAGCTCTTCAAAGGGTATCTTCAGTACCAGATCCTGCGCTATTGTTATATGTGGGGTATAGGCCTTTATTTCCTTTTTCATTCCCAGCCTGTGCATTTCTTCCTCAATATCAGAATACAATACCCCCAGCTTATCCAATTCCCCCGAAAAGCCCAACCATAGGGCATGAATACTTCCTTTGCCGTCAAAGTATCCGATTTTATCTATGTTGAGGTGGATTTTCTGGTGCCTTGAGGCAATGCCCTTGAGTGATTTTCCAATGTCAACAGTTTTGCCTTGCTGAACTTCACCGAGGAACTTAAGGGTCAGATGGAAGTTCCCCACATACTTGAATCTTCCTCTTTCTGAATTTTCCCGTAGTATATGCTGTATCCCCGCAATGCTGTCCTTTACATCCCTGCTAAAATCCGCTCCTATAAACGTCCTCATGGACAAGCCTCCTTTGTATTCAAAGTACCGCTATAAGATATGATACAATAATGATCAATACTCCCGCCACCATTAGTATGTATTCCCACATAAGGCCTTCCCTCTTCTGTGCCTCAACCTCTTCCCCTCTTTTTGCCCTCTTGAGTTTGGATTTAAACATGAAAAAGGGTAGAATGCTCCACACACCCCCTGCCACTGAAGTAAGTATTCCAAAGATGAATATGTAATTGCTTATTACAAAATTATTTACAGAGAGGCCATGTACTAAAAATGCTGCCAGAGTTGGGAGTATTACGCCAATTGCTGTAATTGCAGCAGTGCTTACTATAGTTTTTACTCTTTTATCCATGTTATATCCGCCCTCCTTATGGTTTTATTCCATTATTCCCATCATTTTTTTAAGCATAATGCCGTTTATTACTGCTTGAGCCCTGAAATGGTTGTTGAAGCTTACAAAACAATTTCCAGACTGCTTCTCAAGCTCCAGTATCTTGCTTTTCCACTGCGCCAGCTCGCTCTCCTTATAGAGATAATCATATCTCTCATAGGCTTCCTTATGATTCCACCATTTTTCATCATTCCTTCCGTGGAACCTGACATAGGAGACCTTGGAAGTACCTATTGCCCTGCGGTCCAAAAGTCCCGCAACAGTCGGCTCATCCACGCAGACATAGCCCAGGTCATTTGCACGCAGAAACTCCATGGTTTCATCATTAGTCCACTTGTTGTTCCTGAATTCCACCACCATATCAAAAGCGGCAAACCTTTCCCTAAGTCCAAGAATATAGTCCATATTCTCCTTGTTGAAATGGAAGGAATATGGGAACTGGGAGACCAGGCACCCAAACTTGCCCGCCTGCTTCAACACCTCCACCGCACCAAGGAAATCCTCGTAATCCTTATCCTGCGCATCTCTTGTATGTGTCATTGACTGATGCAGCTTGACAGTGAAAACAAAGTTATCTCCTGTCTTCTTCTGCATATTGTAGAACATAAAGGGATTAGGTATCTTGTAATAGGTAGAATTGATCTCTGTGAAGTCAAAGGAGCCGGAATAAATGCCGAGCATGTCCCCGGCCTTGGCATTCTCAGGATAAAATGGCCCTATCCAATCCTTATAGCTGTATCCTGATGTTCCTACATATATCATACTATTGCACTCCCATCAAAAAAAATGAATACATGGAAAAAGTATGCAGCCAGCTATATAAATCGCACAAAGAAGCTCAAACCGAATAGATGCGATTTATAATATCAATGAAAACGTTTCACACTATTGAACTGTTTCTAAATTGATTTAGTGTGAAACGTTTAGGTGCATACTTTCATTTTATAACGAATAGGAGCATCTTTTCCACCTTAATTTATCATGCGACGTAAATGAGTTTCAAAAAAGGCTTCCTTGGTTGTTAAAATACTTCAATAGGAGCCTTTTTTATAACGAATAGGAGCATCATTTCCACATTAATTTATCTTTTTTTCAAATCCGCGGCTCTTGATACCTCGTTGTAGATTTCATCCTCGGTTTTGCCATTAGCATTTATTACTCTTGTGTTGGTCATCACATCCTCCATTCCCATGAAGTTGGAGTCAGAACCGCTGACGACAATAGCGTCAAATTTATCCAAGGCTTTCTGAGACTCTTTGTTACTGCTGTCTAATACCTCTACAGAGCAATCCCTGCTTTCCAGGTACCTTCTGACATTGCTTAAGGGCTTCTCTATGGCTACTTTCTTCATATCCATACCTCCAAAATCTGATTTTCATTTCATAAAAGTATTATTCTCTAAAGTATTATTCTCTAAATTTTAATTTTTAATGATAATTTTTGGGACTATACATTATGGCAAACTTAGTCTAAAATGGTTAATAAGTATACTGTTAATTAATTTTTCCATGTGAAGTTCTTAATTTGATAAAAATTGACTCCTTTGCGATTTCAAACCTGTAGTTTTAATGATACAGTTTGAAATCTTTGTGTCTTTAGAGCTTAATAAAAGTAAAGGATGATTCATTTGAAAAAAGCAATGATAAAAAACAAAAAGAATTATGCTACTTTCATGTTCATTCCTGAAAGTCAGTCTACAGTTAAATCTTACAGGATACCGGTCTGGTTTCCCAAATTTGTTACTGTATCCATTATTCTGCTTATTTTAGCATCCGCAGCGAGTTTTTCTATTTTGTCATCTCTTAAGCTTCAGTATGAAATTAGCAAAAGCGAAATAGGAAAGCTCACATCAATCAACGGCTCTCAAAAGATTGAAATTGAAAAGCTGCAGAAAAACTCTGAAGAAGTACAAAAACAACTGGAAGAGAACTCACGGATGCTGGAAGAGGTTAAGAAAGCAGTAGGTATTACTCCTGCCTCCAACGACAAAAGCACCGACAGCAGTCCCGTTTCTTCGGATAACAGCGCTTCTGTCAGCAAGCTTACAGAGAACTCAAGTCCCGATATGTCTGCGAAAATAGAGAGTATTGAATCTGACTTTGCATCACTTGTTGATAAAATTGCAAGCCAAAAGCAGGAAATAAATGAATCCATAGGACCTATAAAAAGCAAACTTGCATATCTGATGGCCAAACCATCCATTATGCCCGTTACTGCCTCTATAACTGCTGGCTTTGGCTATAGAAAAAATCCTTTCACCAGCAGAGGCAGCGAATTCCATAAAGGTACTGACTTTGCGGCCTCCTATGGCCAGACTGCTGTGGCAACCGGTGATGGCATAGTAATGTTCTCCGGCTGGAATGCAGGCTATGGAAGAATGGTAATAATATCCCATGGCTACGGCCTTACCACCTTATATGCCCATAATTCAAAGCTGCTCGTTAAGCAGGGAGATAAGGTCAAGAAGGGGCAAGCCATCACAAAGGTCGGCAATACAGGCAGAAGCACCGGAACTCATTTGCACTACGAAGTAAAGCTAAATGGAAAAAATGTCAACCCATCAACATACTTCAACTAATACACTGCAATTTTTATATATAAGGAGGTAGTAGAATGTTTGGCTCAGGCAAGAAATCATTGAATGGAGATAGAATGGATACTCTTATAGGAAGGGGTACAAGCCTTGAGGGTACAGTCAATGCCGAGGGTACTGTAAGGCTGGACGGCAAGGTACACGGAGGGCTTAATATAGCTGGCAATCTGATTGTCGGAGAAGAAGGCGCCGTTAAAGGTAATATAAAAGCAGAAAATGCATTCATTGCCGGAGTCGTAGAAGGCAATGTCATTGCAACCTCCCAGCTTCATATTACACATACTGCAAAGGTTATAGGCGATATAACAGTAAAAAACGTCATTGTTGACGAAGGTGCTGTATTCATAGGCAATTGCAAGATAATAACTGATAATGCATAGGAGCAGGACATGCATAAACCCAAGCCGTAAATCGGCTTGGGTTTATTTTATCTTGTTTGATGACTATACAGCATTGCTTACTACTGCAACAATCCTGTCAAGAGGTATATCTGTTACAGAACCTACATTTCTTATAGCACCATAACCGGCTCCATAACCGCCGCCGTATCCACCCATAGGCACGCAGCATGCGCTGCCCAGTGCACATCCCGGAGCTGGGCCTATATGGGTTACAAGTCTGACGAAACATGGGTTTACAGAGAGTATAACACCTGTAAAGCCGGAGCCTGAGTCTCCTCCGCTCGTAGTGAATATTGTTACAGTTTCTCCTATTAGATCTGAAAGTAGGTCAAAGAAATTACCAGCGAAGCCGTTACCACCGTAACCAAATCCATTTGCCATTGTCTCACCCCCTTTCCCTCAATTGACTTTTCACTTCTCACTTCCCACTTCCATATTATGTACATGCACTGATTTGGTGACAGCATGTATGAAAAAACTTGAGGGAATACGCGGATATATCATCCTGTATTCCCTTCCTGAAATGTTGCTGATTCGTTTTCCCTTCAGTTTACTAGACAGCATTACGTACAACTGCTGCAATCCTATCAAGAGGAATATCTGTTACTGATCCTACTGTACTTATATAGCCACCGCCGCCGTAGCCGCCCATACCATAGCCACCGCCATAACCGCCGTAGCCGCCGCCAGGTACACCGCAGCAGCTTCCTAATGCACAGCCCGGAGCTGGTCCTATGTGGGTAATAAGCCTAACAAAGCATGGGTTTACAGCGAGTACTACTCCTGTAAAGCCGGAACCTGACAGTCCTCCGCTTGTAGTGAATATTGTCACAGTCTCTCCTATGCTGTCCTGAAGAAGGTCAAAGTTATTTCCTCCATAAACACTGCCTGCTGTTACTCCATCAACCATATTGACACCTCCTTTCTATATATTTCGCACTTAATCCGCTAAATAGAATTCATATAAGTGCGAAATATTACAATTAGAGCCCGTAAGGCACTAAGTATCCTTTTTGATAAAACGCTTACATGCTTCAAGTATGCGTTTACTGATATAAAAACTTAGTGCGTTGCATCCTAAATACATCCTGTACCTCATTTTCAATATCATGATATGTACAGGCTTGTATTTAGTGACAATAAATTAAGCTTTTTGGGCAAAAAATGAGATAGTTAGTTTATACCGCCCCACCGCCAAAACCGAAAGTTCTGCCAAATCCGCCAAAAGCGATTATAGCGAGTATTATGATAAAGAAGAAGTTTTTCTCTCTGCCTAAGGTTGTGCACGATGCCAGAAGCACAAACAACAGGAGAAGTAGAAGGAATCCATTACCCTTGCACGCATCTAATATTGGACTTACTGCTGTAGGAGCACCACATCCAGCTGCTAATACACCTGGGTTCACTCCACCTGCGCCATATCCTAATCCGTTTGCCATGATGTCACCCCCTTTCTCAATTCCATATTATGTACATGCGTGAGTTTTGTGACAAGTTTCCTAATTAAAGCATAAAAGTGAGCGATGATGCTCACTTTTATGCCGAGGTGAGTTATGGCATCTGGGTCGGGATTGTATTATCAACTCCCTTCCCACTTCCATACTATGTACATGCTTTGATTTGGTGACAAAAAATCCAGCCTGACCTAATATTTCATAGGCCAGGCTGGATTTCATCTTATACTTCTACTCCACCGAATCCGAATGTTCTTCCAAATCCGCCAAAAGCGATTATAGCGAGTATTATGATAAAGAAGAAGTTTTTCTCCCTGCCTAAGGTTGTGCACGATGCCAGGAGCACAAACAACAGGAGCAGTATAAGGAATCCATTGCCCTTGCACATATCCAATATTGGGCTTACTGCTGTAGGAGCACCACATCCAGCTGCTGCTAATCCGTTTGCCATGTTTTCACCTCCCCTCCTTAAAATGTAGCTATTCTATATGGCAAACCCGCCAAGGCGAAAGCCAGGCAAGATACCCGGAACCAAGAAGATTATCAATAGCAGAATCCAAATCCAACTAAATCCCCCGAACAATCCTCCCAAACCACCGCACCCGCCAAAGCCGAGGCGCGGAAGTACGAATATCAGAAGTACTATTATCCAAATCCATGAATTTTTAAATCCGAAAAAATCCCCAAAAGGTGCCGGTGCCACCCCACACCCTGCGGCTGCCCCGGGATTTAATGCTCCATATCCGCCTGCCACAGTTCAAACCTCCTTTCATCAAAGGTTGTTCACCTTTCCACTTATATACTATGTACACATTCGGGTTTGGTTACAGAGAAAAAATTAGAACTGCAAAAAAAATGAATTAGACATGCATTAAACCGAACATGCGTTCGTATAATATTCTAAGAGATACTCTTTATACTCATGAATTAACTAGGTAATTTAGCAGAATTTGCTTATACAGCGTTACAGCAAGGTTTCTGAGTCGGCAAAAACATGCTAATATTAAAGAACCGAACTGATCTCTTATTCTTTTTTATGGGGTGTAATAAATGAAGACACTTAGAAAGCCTATTGAGGCAATTGTACTTTTCGACCTGGAAGGCAATCCGATACCTATAAGGTTCAGATACCTCGATGATGGGTCGGAACTGGTAACAATCAAGGTAGATCGGATAATAAAAAAGGATATTGACAAGTTTGCCGGCAACAGAATGATGAAATTCACCTGTCAGACACAGATCGGCAATCAGGTCAAACCCTTTGAGCTTAGATTTGAAATAGACACCTCAAGATGGTATATATATAAAATATAGGTGCGGGGTGCGGGATGCGGGGTGATGAAGGCGAGCTCGCGATTCCTCATCCGCAAGCCGCAAGCCGCAATCCGCAATCCGCAATCCGCAATCCGCAATCCGCA
>FWPV01000356.1_pt1 | contig 148585 bp, 125 predicted proteins | sample 2228371 | NCBI WGS metagenome assembly FWPV01 (sample SAMEA103939776, study PRJEB20133) | metagenome
TTTTTTTCACATGATAACATGAATTTTCAGTCATTTTGGTAGTATTGCACTGGGAAATGTCCGAACTTATGTCCTAAGATCAGCTATGATCCGATCTCCTCTTGATAATTGGCTAGTTATTTGTTATCCTATAATTTGAGATTTGCCAAATAACCGTTTACAGTTCTGACTGCGTTTTTAGATTACTTGTTTGGGGAAAACTGACTATGGATTTTAAATGGATTTCAGAAAAAATATTAGAAGAAATAAAATCTATTTTAATACAGGTTGATGAAAAAAAAGTAGAAGATTTAGTAAACACAATTTTATCATCCGATCGTATTTTTGTAACAGGACTTGGCAGGTCTGGTCTAGTAGCCCGATCATTTGCCATAAGATTGATGCATTTGGGCTTAAAATCTCTAGTTGTTGGTGATATCACAACTCCGTCTATAAAAGATGGTGACCTGCTTGTAGCGATCTCTGGCTCTGGAGAGACGCCTATAATCCATCACGTGGTCTCCAAAGCTAAAGAAGCAGGCGCGACTGTTTATCTTATAACAGCGAAAAGCGAAGGTAGCATCAGCAAAATCTGTGACAACATTGTGGTGTTACCCGAACCTGAAAAACGAATCTTGCCACTTAGATCAGCATTTGAGGCTTCCGCATATATACTTCTTGATACAGTTATCATTATTATGATGAATAAAACCGGCATAACACAACAAGAGATGATGCAACGACATAGCAATCTTGAATGAGATGAACTGTAAATTGAAAATTTAACTCGAAATCTAAATATGGAATATCTAATACAGCAACTAATAAACGGAATTCAGTTAGGCACTGTTTATGCCCTTATCGCTCTTGGCTATACTATGGTCTATGGTATAATAAGGCTCATAAACTTTGCCCATGCGGATATATTTATGGTTGGTGTATATACCGCATTATTTGTTTCTAATGCCTTTCAGGTTCCTTTCCCGTTAGTTGTTCTGACCTCAATGGTTGTATGCTCCGTTTTGGGAGTTATCGTCGAGAAGCTCGCATATAAACCACTAAGAAATAGACCTAGACTTTCTGCGTTAATTACTGCGATCGGAGTATCACTTTTTTTGGAGAATTTTTGTGCTTTACCGTTTATTTTTGGACCAGATTACAGAAGTTTTCCAGAACTTATACCACTTCAAACTTATGTTATATGGGATTATTACAATGTAACCGTTAGCAATATCTTTCTGATCAACCTTCTAGTTGTTTCGGTGTTGTTAACTGGTTTATTCTATATGGTTCATTATACGTCTATTGGCAGGAAAATGAGGGCGGTCTCTTATGATAAGGCAACTGCAAGTTTGATGGGAATAAATGTTGATCGTGTTATAAGTTTTACTTTTTTAGTCGGCGCAGGACTCGCAGGCGCATCGGGAGTGCTTTATGGTCTGACATATACCACTGTTCAATCTCCTTATATGGGAATTTGGCCCGGTTGGAAAGCTTTTATCGCAGCCGTGATCGGTGGTATCGGAAACCTCCCTGGGGCGGTGATTGGCTCTTATCTTATGGGAATATCAGAAGTATACGCAAATTCCATCAGTTCCGATCTTGGATTCGGCATAGCTTTCGCTATTCTTATATTAGTGCTGATTATTAAGCCCACAGGCTTGTTAGGGAAGAAAACTTACGAGAAGGTATAAAAATAAGTCCTTATGACCTATATCTTTAAAAAACATAAATTCTTGCTTTGTCTGGTTTTGGCTTACATTTTAATTCAAGTGCTCAGTCTAAAACAGATAGGTTTACTATCATCTTATCTCATCCAAATAATAATGTTTATAGGGATCAATATAGTTATGACAGCAAGCCTTGGAATGATAAACGGGTTCACTGGTCAATTTTCAATCGGTCATGGTGGGTTTATGGCTGTTGGGGCTTATGCCTCAATATTTTTCACGACGATTATCTTTCAGTTACTTGGGATGGAGCCGATCGGGCGAACAGTAGGCGGATATGGATTATTCTTTTTATCGGTTTTGATCGGCGGATGTCTCTCAGGGGTTGCAGGACTATTCATAGGTCTGCCAACATTACATCTAAAAGGTGATTATCTCGCGATCGTAACAATGGCTTTTGGTGAGGTGATAAGGACTATTATAAGGGTATCAGAACCATTAGGCGGTCCTAGAGGGGTTAGCGGGGTCCCTGCAATGACAAATTTTCCTATAATATTTGTCTGGACGATCGTCTCTGTATGGTTGATGCGCAACTTTCTCTGGTCAACTTATGGACGTGCCTCTCGTGCTATACGAGATAGTGAGATTGCAGCTGAAATGGTAGGAATTAATACAACTAGACAAAAGATAATTGTTTTCGCAATATCAGCGATGTTTGCAGGGTTTTCCGGCGGTTTCTATGCACACATATTACAATTCGTCCATCCTGATAGCTTTACTTTTATGAAATCGCTTGAATACCTTATATACCTGTATGTCGGAGGTGCAAACAGTATAAGTGGTGCAATGACAGGTGCAGTGATCTTTACCATAATCCCTGAATTGTTCCGAGAGTTTCAAAACTGGCGAATGGTTCTATATTCGTTAATATTAATTATCGTTATGTTATTCAGACCAAATGGAATAATGGGCGAACACGAATTCAGATTTATAAAAAGAAGATGATGAAGTTCAACCGTCCTTTAAGAAGCAGTCTGACGAAAATCTAGCCAAGACGGAGGAGGGAAATCCCTTCTCACTCTTTTACGGAGATTGTCATCAATTGGTATGTTCTCCTCAGAAGATATACGTTTTTCATGCATTTCAAACCAAAGGTTGCTGAGACTGACCTCACCTTCACGAATGTCTGGCACAACCGGTTTGCTCAGAAGTATAGCCTTCACTCTTTTAAGGTCGTTTAGCCTCAATCCTGCCCTTGCTTCCAATATCCGCATACGACCGACCTGACGGACTTCCTCTGGTAGACTATCCATAAAATCAAGCATATCCTTTGGCATATCCGCATCTAACAAAGCCTGACAACATTCTAATGCAAGGCTAGGAACATTCGGAGCCATAGAACATGCCTTAATTAATAAGTTTGATGCCTCTTTTATTTTACCCTCGTGTCTTAATAAAAAGGCTAAATTACGATAAGCCCAAGGCGAATACTCAAGTGATAACGATCTTTCCCACGCTTGACGTGCCTTGTCGTAAGCTTTTTCATAATAAAACATAACGCCGAGATGAAGCCAAGAAAGCCAATGTTCTCCTCGACCGTTATTGACTGCATCTTGAAGCATATCACGCCATTCTGATTGAACCATCCATGCGCCAGGGACCTCCAATGGAGATTTATATTTTATCGATCCTTCATTTAGTAATTGTAGCCAAGGCTCCTGATCGTCTGTTATGGATTCGTCGCTGAATATAAGCGCATTTGAACAAAAAGGCTTTTCTCCCGATCTTTGTCTACGAAGAAGTTCCAAAGCTCCCCAACCCGATCCGTTTTGTATTAATTCGTCTGGCTGCTTATTAGACATATCAACAGTCTCAATAAGAATTTTTTCAAGCTTATCAATAGGCATTTTTGCTTTTAACCTATCATCAACATATGAATATGCCTTTTTCCAATCCTGTCCGTGGACAATCTTGTCATCAGCTTGCATTAGTCCATAGGCTTCAAGCCATATCCATTCAGAGTTTGCAGGCATAGGTATATACTCAGATTGAGTCCTTGCTAGTCCCGCCTGTATCTCAATATATTGTGAGTTTGGCACTGACAAAAACTCCTGCCAATGCCTTCCGCCTGCACCCATACCCCAGACGAACATTTTTCTTCCCCTTAATCGTGAGGTTGATGTCTGTATAAGCCCTTCTCCATTTTCATCCAAACACGTGATCCATGGCTGTCTATCAGGCTCTATGCAATAAAAACAGTCCGCAGATCTGTTGAAATTCACAGGATAGGATTGATCTATATTGTCCGAATATGGTATCGGGACAAGCGTCATTTGACCTTTATAACCATATCTATAAGCCTGCTCTGCTGGAGCGATAACTCGCCCTTTTGGCAACTCTGGAACTGCGATATTCGACCACCAATACATCGGTATTTCATTATTATTTGGATTTATAAGTCTTATTCTGACAAACAGAAATTCCGACCAATCTGGCAAAAATGCGTCTATTTGATATGGTATAAGCCGAACACGATCCCATTCATACATCCGCAGGATAGGCAAACTACCACCGGAAACCTTTGCCACAAAAAGTGGCGAGCATGTATGTGTTGTATGCCCCCATATACCTACGTTCCATTCTACGCCTCCGCTAAACCACGCATTTCTGATAGCAAGATTGCACGGTTGAAATACTGGATTTACATACAGAAGCTCACGACCCGTCTTCTTATGTATCAAAGACCATAGACGACCGCCTAATTCTAATAAAAAGGTAGCCTTTAGATGTTCATTTTCAAGAACAACGACCTTAAATTCACGCTCTTTTTTTATCCGATCATAATTATCCTGCAAACGATGAGGCAGACATCCGTCCAAAGGAGGTAATGGATTTTCGGGACCTAGGTTTGCAGACGGCATCGTAAATGACTCAATTCTAAAGTCGCTCATTTTCTTATCTCCATAATGAAATTTCCAGATTTAATCTCTGTTAACTGATCTTTTTCATTATTCATCCCTTAAAGCATTTAAGAGTGCTCCTTGTCCCGCGAACTTGGTTGCTAGCCATATCCATACAAATCCGCTAACGAAGACAACTATCAATGTTAATATCAGTGACACATAAGGCACGTCTGCTCTTTGAATGACAATTGTTGGCACAACAGCGATCAAACCTGTTATTGACCCGAAAAACTCGCCGATCAATAGCAGAGCCCAATGTTCGCTTATAAGAAGCCTCTGTATTAGTTGCCTAGAATACCCGACAGCCCTCATCAATGCGATTTCACGTCTGCGTTCTAATATATTTCTAAGGACGACTAATCCTAAGCCTATACTGCCAAGTATCAAAGCTAAACCACCAAGCATTTGGAAAATTGACAGATAAGTGTTTTGGATTGCGTTAAATTCCGCTAAACGCACATAAGACGGAGTTAATTCTATACCAAAATCCTGAAAAGATCGTGAAATGGCTTTTGATACATATTCCATATCACTAAAAGGGGCATCTACCAGAAAGACGCGATAACCGCTTTCTGATGGAAACAGCCTCATAAAATCACGTTCTGATATTATAAGCACACCTTGAAGTATAGAATTCGCCAATGACCCGACGATCCTGATCTTGAAAGACCGACCTCGTTCGTCAACGCCCGAAGTTATATCCCCGACAGAAAGCCCTAAACTCCATTTTAACGTTGCATCATCGCCGATGGCATTTATCAAATTATTATCAGGATTTTCATCGTTTAACATCCCAAAGCCATCTTTTGAGATTGAACTTACAAATTTAAATGCGTCTCGCTTTTGCAATTCAACAGGATCAACGCCAAGGATCCTTGGATTTTGGACACGATTAAGATTAAGACAACTTGCATCGTCACCATCGTGAACCCTAAATTGGACAAAATCTGCATTTATTCCACCCAGCCCGAATTTACTCCGTTTGTCATCATCGTTTAGGTTATAGAGTATAGGTAAAGTTGTCTCTGCATAAAATGCAAATCCACCCGTGCCTGATGACCGTTTGTCGTAATTTATCATTGCATCTTGTCTATTAGCACCTATTGAGATTATAAGAAAACTCCCGCATGCAAGAAGACTTATGATGGCAAGGCTTCTGCCTTTTCTGCGCGTAGTGTTCCGAAAGCTAAGCATATCTATTGTAAAGGTTTTAATGCCCCTTGAACCTTCAAGCCTTAATAGTGCAAAATTGCTTAATGCAAAAAAGCCTATAAGCATAATCCCGCCAACAGCGAAGAAAATGCCTGTCAAGCTTTTGCCCTTGTTATAAAAAGAAAATAAAATTAAGATCAATGATATTACAAAAGCTATAATTGCTATCCAAAGCCAGATTTTTCTTTTTGACGACTTTATTGATCCCAATTTGAATGAAAAGTCTGCCGTAAGCAATTCTTTAGCTGTATAAGCAAACTGCCGCCTTAAAGTTAGCCATATTGTCAACATAGAGATTGTTATACCGATAAAAAATCCGATTGGAAATGTCAATAGCTCTGCATTATAAAATAAGTTAGCTGAGTTGACCGCATTTTGCCAGATCGTTGATAAGGCAAAGATCACAAATTTTGTATAGCCGATTCCCAAAGCAACACCTAAAAATCCTCCTAACACTGCAATTATAAGTCCTTCGGTTAAGAATAATCGCTTTATCTGACCTGATCTAAAACCAATAGCCAATAACGTTCCTATCTCCTCCCGTCTTTGCTGGACGCCAAACACAAAGACAAGCCCCGCAAGCAAACAAGAAGAAAAAATAAGGAAAATACTTAATCCAAAGAAAAGTTGACCAAAATCAGTCGTAGGCTTACTAGATAAGAGCAATTTATCCCTAATAGGTTGAAAATAAAGCCCTATTAATTTAGGATCAAGTTTTTCCCTGATAAACATATCAATTTCATTTGGTCTTACGTTTGACGGAAAACGAATAGCAGTCAGATTTCCGAAACGATTTTGCCACAGTTTTTGACCTGCTTTTAATGTGATAAATCCCTTCGGAGTTCCTCTGTATTTATGCCAATAATCTTCGTCTTTGTCCCTGATCTTCGATAGATCAATTGGTATTCCTGGGTCCCAATCTCTGCTATTCTCAACATTTGCCAATCCTGGGAACTCAGGCATAAATGTTTTGTCCGCGAATAACCCATCCATAGACACCACTGATTTGACCTTAAAATTGGCTGATCTTTCAATTAACCTTCGTTGATTATCAAAGATGAAATACGTTAATTTTATTGTCTCTCCAACATCGGCTTTAATATCATCTGAAAGCCATTGGTTTATGACGATCTCGTCATCCTTCAAGATTGACCCATCTTTCAATTTGATCACCTTCGGATCAATGGCTGTTATCATTGAATAGGGCGTTGTCAGATCATTGTTTTTTATTTCATTGGCAAGGTATGTCAAAACCCCAATAAATTCGGACGATATTTCCCTCGCTACATCTTCTATTGGCTGATCAATGAATATCCTTTTTGACGATATCTGGCTCATACCTAATTCTGATATCTGATTCAATTCTAATCCAATATCTGCCAATTGCCAGTGTTTTTTTAATAGTTTATCAGCATGATCAGCAGTCAAGTCCGATCGTGCAGTAAGTAAAAGGTTTGATTTCCCTTTCAGGTCTACCTTGCTTTGAAGCACTCTTATTGGCAAGAATACATTAAAAGGCACTATTTGATTTGCCTGTAAACTAAAACCACCGATGCTCAGATCAGGCATTATACTTTTGACAATAACCCGAAGTGAAACAGATAAGTTGGTATCAATGGACATAGGGGCATCAAGTGGTAGAAGGCTGGTTTTTCTGACTCTTATTAAAATTTCGTCATTGCTTTTCATGCCTAACTGGTTGGCAAGTCTTTCATTAATAACAGCGTCGCTCTCATCAAGGCTTATCTCAATGTCTCCAAGTCTCCAAAAATCATCGTCTACGCCAATAATCTGGACGTTATTGGCTCTTGACCTATTTTCAGTATTGATAGCGATCCCGTCAAGCATCAATGCGGAGACAAAATCTTTGTCTAATCCTTTTGCAAGCTCATCTCTGAAAAAGCGGTCATTTGAAGCTAATGCAAGATTGACTCTGCCAATTTTGGAGAGTGCAATTTTTCTCAATGAATATCTGACAGAATCACCTACAACTAAGGCACTGAATATAACTGCCGTGCTGACAGCGACACAAAGCAAAACCCCGATATGATTCCGCCAGTAGAACCTGATTCCATTTAGTGCTAATTTCCAAAGATTCATCTTCTGATTAATTTGCCTTCTTGTAATTCAAGGATGGTTGACATTTTTGATGCCAACTCTAGGGAATGTGTGACCATTACTAATGTTACAGATTCATTTTTGTTTATATCAACTAAAAGCTGGACAAGGCTTATAGCATTTGAATGGTCTAATGAACCAGTCGGTTCGTCTGCAAGCAAAAGTTTGGGATGGTTAATTAAAGCCCTGACGACTGCAACCCTTTGACGCTCACCACCAGAAAGCTGTCCCGGTCTATGAGAGAGTTTGTTTTTTAATCCGACTTTTTCAAGCAGATTGTGTGCATAATCAACTACGTCGGATTTCCTTGAATCTCTGAAAGCAAGTGTAGGGATTAATACGTTTTCAAGAACTGTGCATTGTGGCAAAAGATGATGTAGCTGGAAAATGAATCCAATCTCTTGATTTCTAACAAATGCTAATTGTTTATCATCCATTAAGGAAAAGTCTTTCCCGTCAAGAATAACATTTCCATCGCTTGGACGATCAAGAGCGCCCATAATGTTTAAAAGAGTGCTTTTACCAGACCCAGAAGGACCTATTATTGCGATAGATTCTCCTCTTAGGATATTTATTGTGATCTCTTTTAAGACATAATTCGGTCTATTATTCTCTAAAACCTCGTAATATTTTGATACATTTATCAGGTTAAGCAATCTTTATCTCCGCAGTCTTTTTAATTTTCTCTGCATATCTACGTTCCATTCTAGCTTGTAGATGGATAAAACCGTCTTTGAATTCCCTGCTGATGATCTTTCCATGATCGTAAATATAGTTTATTATTCGCCCGTAGGTCTGAGGTATTTCAAACCTTACCTCAATCTCATTGCCGGAAACTTTTTCAAGCAACATAGCTTTTAGCTTATCAATTCCAATCCCTTTGAGAGCAGAAATAGAGATACTGTCTGGATATTTACATCTTAGGTCAGATAAAACACTCATATCATCTAACATATCTATCTTATTGAAAACTGCCAATGTGGGCACATTATGGGCGTTAAGTTGTTTGAGGACACCCTCAACCGCTTTAATCTGATCCCTTACGTTTGGATGACCAGAGTCAATTACATGAAGAAGCATATCTGACTCGTTAACTTCTTCAAGTGTTGCTCTGAATGATGCTACTAGATGATGTGGTAGATTTCTGATAAATCCGACTGTATCGGTGACCAAAACACTATGATTTTCGGAAAGTTTTACAATTCTTGTTACAGGATCAAGCGTTGCAAACAGTTTATCATCAGTATATTGATGATCATCTGCTAATGAGTTTAGAAGTGTGGATTTACCAGCGTTAGTGTATCCAACGAGCGCAATTGTAAATTTATCTTTTCTACCCTTACGTTCTAAACTACGGTTTTCTTTTATCTTTTCTAATTGCTGTTTTAGCTTTGACATTCTAGTCCTGATCAAGTTTCTGTCAATATCTAACTGTTTTTCTCCTGGACCTCTTGTTCCAACTCCTCCACTTCTTGTTCCTGCGGTTTGTCGTGAAAGGTGTGTCCATAACCTAGTTAATCTCGGCAATTGATAGTCAAGCTGTGCAAGCTCTACCTCTAGCATTGCTTCCTTAGTTCTTGCGTGTTGTGCAAAAATATCAAGTATCAACCTTGTGCGATCAATTACTTTTCCGCCAATTATATTTTCAAGGTTTCGTGTCTGGGCAGGGGAGAGATCGACATCAAATATTACCATTGAAAGCCCTAATTCTTTATAGATATTTGCGATTTCGTCAGCCTTACCTTTACCAACAAAATAAGCAGGGTCAGGTGATTGTCTGGATTGTATCATCTTATCTATCACTTCAACGCCTGCGGTATCTGCAAGCCGTGAAAGCTCGTTTAGCGATTCATCTGCATATACCTTAGTCATACCAGACAATTTTACCCCTACGAGCAAAGCCTTTTCTATTTTCTCCCCATTTCCAATTTCCTCCATAGAAACTCCTTTTAGTAGCATTAAAAATCAATCTAGAATATCCATCAAAATGATAATCATTCTATTGCGATTGCACATTGGGAATTACCTTTGTGAACATAAAACCATAACTCAGATATGCTTCACGAAGCTTGTTAAAATGTTCTTCATCTTCAAACATTCCGATCACAGCACCGCCTGATCCAGGAAACTTTGACGGAGCACCTAAACTTCTTGCTATTTCAATCATACGCAAACTTTGTTCGCCTATTGCTTTGTCTCCGTATATTTTTCTACGGAGATCAAAATTCATATTCATCAATTTAGCGAAACGTCTGTGATCTTTTTCTTCCAAAGCTTGTTTAGCTTCAAGTGCATAGCTTGCAAATGTCTCCATAGCTTTTATTATTTCTTTATCACCTTGATTGAATCTAAACCTGACCTCATTGTGCATTTTGCCTGAGTCTTTGCCGGGGTTAGTGGTATAAGCCAAAAACATGTTGGGAAGCAATCTTGGGTCCATAGGCTCGTATAATCCATACCCTCTGGTCTCTATAAGGTTTCTGTCAAAATCCATATAGACCATTCCACCATAGGTCTGTATCACTCTGTCTTGCAAGCCTGCGTTTATTCCAAGTTCTTTGGTCTCCACACTCAAAACCAAATTAGGTTGTATATTAAGCGGAATATCATTGCTCGTCAAACCATAAAAATCCATTAATGCTTTCAATAATGAAACTATTATGGCACTTGAACCGCCAAGACCGACTTGACGAGGTATATTTGTATCATAGATGATTGAAAAATTCCTTTGGTCAAGCAATATCCCATTCTCTCTACAATATTCATTAAACCTTTTACATGTTGCATACAAAAGCCTTATACCACCATAATAACCATCTCTGGTTGCAGTTTCTTCAAGCTCTGCAAGGTTGGAAAATTCTGTCGGATCGTGTAGGCTATGCGGGACTATCTTTATCCTTTGGCTCTCTACAAGCACAACTTGTGCATAAAAATTCTCTATGCATACTGATATGGTTTTGCCAAAAAAGCCGTCAGATGGGTTGCCCATAATACCTATACGGGCATAGGTTTTATGACCTAGTATTGACATTTTGTTCTCCTGTGGTCTCCTTTAATTCTTTGCTTAAATAGACTATATGGCTCATCTCCTCCCTAATTATCTGATCAACCTTATCTTGACCGAAATCCTCTGAAACTAAATCTTTTATACCAAGATAAAAGATTATAGAATCCTTCTCTCGTTCAATAGCCATCTTTAATATATCTTCTGGTGATCTATTTTCAATATTAGGTATTGTATTTAGATCAAAGATTTTGCCTTCAACTATCGAATGTAGATAGATGCTAACAGACCCATCAGGATCAAATTCAGGATTTAAGATCGATCTCATATCACTAGATTTGAGAACAAGCTCTCTCATATTGGCAAAGACCTTTTCGTGATTAGCCTCCATATTAGCTAGTAATGACATCAACTTTTGGATTTTATAGTTTGATCTTATCGTTTTTTCAGCTTCACGATAGAATCTTTGACCATTTCTTTCTATTTGCTCTGCCATTTCAAAAACTTCGTCAATGCTAAATTTTGCAGACATATTATCCCTATCAAATACAAAAGGCAACGCATAACGGTCTTATGTCACACGTTGCCCCAAAATATGCTTTAAAAAGCGTCTAATTTTTGATGTTACCCCAAGTGGTGGTCAGTGATCTTCCCTTTGACACAGCAGAAGCCACAGGAGGTCCACTGAGCATTATGGTCTTTATCTCGCTCTGACTGAGTGCCCTCTTGAATATACAAAGATCGTCCATTAATCCTGTGAAAGGTCTAGCATCATCAATATTTTTGCCGACTCTAGCTCCCATTTTCCAATCACTAGCTATTTTGGCATTTGCAACTCTCGCCGCTTCTTCTGCAACTTTTTCGCCGTTAACATAGAGTATACCTTTATTTTCGCCTGTTGAGCTATACACTCCTGCGAAATGTATCCATTGATCAGCAGTCCATTGACCCTGTTGGATATCGAAAATGGTAACTCCACCAGCGGCTCGCAATAGCCATCTGAGCCTTCCATCACTTCGGAATTCAGGATGCACAAGCCAAGTTTGATCTCCTGCCCTTGCATTAAAGATCGCATGGTGATCGCCGGTATTTTCAGGCTTTGCCCATGCACAAAGGGTCATAGCATCAACGGGGACGTCTGAGGTCGGGAAGGTCTCACCTTTTAGGTCAATATAGCTTCCCTTTGCAAACTTTGCCGCTCCGCCTCTTTTTCCGCCTGCGTCAGGTTTAACATCGCCAACAATTGTTCCATCATGTCCTTTACCTGATTCATCGGAAACAGTGGCACCGAATTTATCAAAGGAAAAATAGATCACTAAATCTGGATCACCTGCTGCAAATGCAGATACAGATAGAATCAGAAAAAGACAAGTTGCGCCGATCAAAGCAAAATACCTCATAATTTACCTCCTTACTTTTAAAAAGTTCAAGTGAAACAATGATTATTGTGACTTCAACTGCCCCCAAGTTGTAGAAATGCTTCCGACTGGCGATACAGCCATAAATGCTTCATAACCTTTTTCCATAATAGCCCTGATCTCATCTCTTGTCAAGGCTTTTTTCCACATAATTAATTCGTCCATAAGACCTGTAAAGGGTCGGGCATCATCAATAGTCCTACCGATTCTTGCACCAGACCCCCAATCTTTGGCTATTTTAGCTCCTCCGTTAGCTTCTCCAACATTTTCACCATTGATATATAAAATACCTTTTTTGCCGTCATATACGCCAGCGAAATGTTGCCAACTATCCCATGTAACTGCACCTGCTCTCATATCAAATATCGTTGTTCCTCCGTCAGTTCGCAGAAGCCATCTGAAATTGTTACCGTCAGAACGTGCCTCAGGATGAATGAGCCATGTTGAATCTGATGCTCTTGCGTTAAATATTTCATGATGATCGCCAGTGTTTTGACACTTAATCCACGCACACAATGTTATCGCTGACTTGGGTATTTGATCATCAGGAAAGTCAGGTCCATGCAGATCAATATATGCAGTTTTCTCAAACTGTGCACATTTGCCAAATTTTCCACCGTCAACGACTTTAATATTGCCCTTTATGTCGCCATTATGACCGTTACCTGACATATCCAATGCAGTATTTCCATCAAACTTTTCAAAGGGGAAGTAAAATATTAGATCAGGGTCTTTTGAAGCAGAAAAAACAGACGGACTAAAAACGAAAAATAACATAATTATAGAAAGAAAAACCGCTTTCACAACATAAACCATATATAGCACCCTCCTGTCTCATATGTAGTTTATAAAAAAGTAAAGATGACTCTGATAATATCGCTTTTTGGCTTTTTACAAATCTTATATTATCACAAGCCAATTCTCTTGTCAAATATATTTCATCAGCTCTTCAAGCCCAAATTGTATAGCTTTCATCTCACCTAGAAACTCGCCTGTGATCTCCTCTCCAGGGAGATAGATTGTATTAGAACCAACGATCCTACTGTATGGAACGTTTACAATCCCTTTGAGCGGTTTATAGTCAAAATTCATCTCAGGTATCAGCTCACTTAACGGATAATGCATACATGGCCAACCGCCGTTTGGCAATTGATTATCCATAAAAGTAAAGATAGCGACCTTTCTACTTATATCATAAGCCTTTTCTATCTGTTCATCTGTCCCTTTGTTATACTTTATCAAAACCCTTAGCAACTCACCTGCGCCCCATCCAACCTTGCATTTTGAGGGCCAAAGATATGTGTATAAGGGCATCATCGCTTCAAAATCAAGCAATAATAACGCACTATCAAGATAAATCTGGACGTCGTTTTCTGAATATTTCCAATCGTCTATAAGTTTGTCATAAAGGACAGCCAGATAAGCCATTGAGGTTCCTACTTGCCAAAACTCTTGTTTTGGTGCAATGTTATCAACCATACCTGATATCTTCCCGCCGGGCTTTATATCAGTGATCAGTTTTCCATCTGAGGTCATATTGGTAAACATCACATTGTCTTTTAACATATGATCTTTATTTGCTTGGACAAAGTCACAAACCCATTTACCAGCCTTTATCGCCAAATCCTTCATATTAAGTGCAATCATAAGATGACCAAAAAAGGTTGTATTAAGCGGTCCGATTGCAGTCTGTTCCTCGACTTTGTTCGGGTCTTCTCCTATATAATTGAAAACTCCGCCTGAATGATGTTGATACTGCAATATCCTACGCAAAACAAGTTCATTTTTCAGCATAGGATGCCCAATATAGACTGCTATTCTGCCAAAATTTAAAGGACGATATAGCCTTTGCATTACCTTATATTCATCGCCTTCCTCCGGAAAAAAGAAATCGCCATTTGGCTGTAAAGCGTTCTCTATAGCCCAATCTATCAACTTCGCTATTAGACTATACCTAACACCAGCGGAATACATTCCCCAAGTAGCCTTATGAATGTAATCCAAATTTCTCTCGTGCATAATTGGTCCATTTGGATAACACCTGCTAACAAGGAAATTTCCTCCCTGATTTATGGATACCTTTATCGCGTTTAGCAAATGCTCCACTTCTTCTGCCCTTATTTTGATCATACCTTATGTTCTCCTTTTTATACCCTATTTGGCTCTATTATGATCTTCATTGAATTGGCTTTATCCGTCATCATTCCAAGTGCAGTTATAAAACTGTCCAATGGAAGACGGTGAGAGACAAGTAAATCAAGGTTTATTTTTTTCTCTTTAATCATATCAATAGCCTGATTAGCAGTATATAATATCGCAAAAGTGCCGAATACCTTCAATTCTCGTCTATACACATCATAAGGAGATATCTCTATCTTTGCGTTCTGCGGGCATACGCCGAAAAATAGCACTTTGCCACTGTTTCTGACATATTCAAACATTCCTTGAACTACTGATGGATTACCTGTTGCGTCAACAACAACGTGAAAACCATCTGGTCGAATGTCTTTCAAGTTTTCTGATAGATTTTGGTCGGCTAAAATGGCATTAGTTGCGCCAAGTTTTTTTGCCAAGTCAATTTTGCTCTGAAACTTGTCAACAACAGTAACCGCAGATGCACCATAGTTTTTGCACAATTGCATCAATATTAGTCCTATGGGACCACTGCCAAATATTAATACATTATCTCCGATCTCTATTTTGACCTGTTTCAAGCCGTGTATGCCACACCCAACAGGTTCAACCATCGCACCTTCTATATAAGACAAATTATCAATACGGTAAACATTTTCTTCTTTTACCGAAGCATATTCAGCAAATCCGCCGTTAAAATGGACTCCATAAGCCTTAAAATTTTCGCAGAAGTTCTCTTTATTTTCACGGCAAAATGCACATTTTCGGCAGAATACACCAGGGTCAACAGCAACTCTATCCCCAACCTTAACTGTTTTGACAGATTTTCCAACCTCGACTATGTCACCGGAGAATTCATGTCCGGGGATCACTGGATAGGTCCCTATAAAATCGCCGTCGTATATATGAACATCCGTTCCACAAATCCCTGCGGACTTAATAGCGATCAAGACTTCATCATCCTGAACTTTTGGATCAGGGATTTCTTTAATGCTTATATTTTTGGGAGATTCAAAGACAACTGCTTTCATTTTTCAACCTTGAATTGATTACCTTAGTAGAAGCAAAAGCACTGCTCCAGAGAAAATAATATGCGGAGGCTCAACCTTCCCAATAGGTGTTTTACCCCAACCAATTCCGGAGTAAACTATACCATCGCTATCTACTTTTCCAATAGCTTCTTTTCCCCAGCCAGCGCCAGAATAAACAGTTCCATCGTCATCAACTTTACCAACAGGGTCTTTAAACCAACCAGTTCCTGAATAAACTGTGCCGTCATAATCAACCTTTCCAATAACCTCTTTACCCCAACCGGTTCCTGAATAAGCAATGCAACTATTATCAAGCTCTCCAACAATGGTTTTTCCCCAGCCAGTGCCTAAATAAATTTTACCCATAATGTTCCCCCCATTGCCTAAACTAGCATAATTTTGCCAGAATACTATACCAGATCAAAATCTCACTGATGTAGATATGCGATGAGTGTTGCCAAGATCATTATGACCGATAAAAGCGTAATCAACTTGGAAAGCGGATAACCTAAGACCAGTTCCAACAGTCATCTCGCCGTTGTTCAGACCAAATCTTAGGGCAAGCCTATCAGCAGTCCACCATTCCAGTCCATAATGCATTTCTGTCTCATATTTTGTATCAAGACTCCAAGAAATATTCATAAGGCTCTTTAAAGCAGATATCTCTTTCGTGTAAGCACAGCCGAACTTAAAACTCAACGGAATAATATCTTCATGCTTGCTTGCCGAATCCCATTTTAACTTAGTTTTTGTTACATCTTGGACGTTAATACCCAATTTAAAGTTATTGAATACTTCATATACACCGCCGATATCAAATCCGACACCTGTTGAAGAGTTCTGAGCTAACATTTGCCTTATATATTTTATATTTGCCCCTATCGAGAGTTTGTCAGACAAATTACGTCCGTATGTTAAGAAAAATCCTTCTTCTATATCATCAAAACTCCCTATTTGAATTGGATGCTCAATATATAACTCTCCTGGGTCCTTTATGCCGTTATCATTTTTATCGTCAAAATCCTGCATATTATTTTGATTGGCATCAAAATATCCTGTTTTTGGTATATCCTCAACGCCAAGCCTTAACCAGCTTATGCCAAAAGCCCCCCATTTTGATTGAGGATGGACGTAACTTATAAAATTTGTCTGCACAAGGTTTTTAAATTGCTGACAATACATAAAGGAGACTTCTCTTGATTTTAGTAATGGCAATCCGCCCGGACTCCAGTATGTAGCCGTGCTATCATCCGCAATTGCTACAAAAGCTCCTCCCATGCCTAATGCCCTTGCACCAACCCCAACGTTCAAAAATTCACCAGCATATTTATATGTATCTTGGGAAAAAGTATCCGCACAATGTGTCAACAACATTATCGATATCATCAGTAGATGAATGTGAATTGAATTGGTTTTCAAAAGTTTTTTTACTTTTCTTTTCCAATTATCAGAGATCATTACTAAAACTGATTTCATCTTCCAACCGCTAACCTTTCTGAAAGGAATTTATCAAGACCTGCCTTTAGAATCCTGTCTTGAGTGGACTTGATATTATAGTTTATGCGAAAAAATGTGACTGAAAAGTCATCAGAATCAAAGATAGCAAAAGCTGATCTCGGGTCTCTATCTCTTGGTTGTAAAACAGAACCTGGATTTATCATATAACGAAGTCTTTTATCAAGTTTATATTCGTATTTGCTATCGTTAATTCCAAAAATATGTGATTTGATCTCCTTTTCGTTGGGATCATAAATCCATATCATCTGGATATGAGTATGACCAAAAAAGGTTATATTCCATTGTGATCCATAGAACTCCTTTAACGCTTCATCAGAACTAAATATATATCTGTCCTCATCATAATGTGATCCATGGACAATCTCGAATAGCCCGTCAACTTCAACAGGTCCTTTTGATATTTGCCTTAAAAATTCCATATTTTCGGCTAATAGATTTTCTCTTGTCCACAGATCAGCTTCCCTTGCTATATAGTTGAAATCCCTGCCATCAGAAAGTCCACTTACAAATTTATCATGGTTTCCCCTGATAATCGTTAATGGACTTATGTTTCTTACTTTTTCAATTACCTCATTGGGATTTGCACAATAACCAACTAGGTCTCCAAGTATGATATATTTGTTAATATCCATTGACATAGTTTTAAACATAACTGCTCTTAGCGCTTCTATATTTGAGTGTATATCACTTATTATAAAGTATTTCATATCGTCCTATCTATGATCTTCTGCTTATCTTTTGTGCATGTTCCATCACAACATCTTTTGGGCAAGTGCGAATAAATAACCATACGCTTGGCACTACAAACAGCAAAAAAACCGTCAGATCGTCCAGTTGTCCCAAAAAGGCAATCAAGTCAGGGAGTATATCTATCGGAAAAAGTATATATGAAAGTGCTAATATACCACCGATAACGGGAACCGCTTTCTTGTAAAATGGTATCCTCGGATCGCGGAATAATCTCCAAAAAAGCCTTATAAAATTTGGCAGAAAATATATGACACGCATTAATTTGCTCGGCGGATATTGCCCAAAATAGCCATACATATCATACCACCTTGTATGCAGAATCATCTTGTATGCGTAATTATAAGGTATAAGCAACAAATATTGTTTTATTTACGACAAAATAGATCAATATATAATGTTTAATGTCTAGTTTTTACCTTTTCTTTCCATCAATTCTATCAATGGTTTAACTAGATCAATTGGTAATGGAAATATGATAGTGGAATTCTTTTCAGAAGCTATCTCTACTAATGTTTGAAGATATCTTAATTGAAGCGATGAAGGTTCAGCGTTAAGAATTCTTGCCGCATCTGCCAGTGTCTCAGAAGCCTGTTTTTCGCCTTCCGCGTGTATGACTTTGGCTCTTCTTTCCCTCTCTGCCTCTGCAACCCTTGCCATAGCCCTTGTTAATTGTTCAGTCAGTTCAACGTCTTTTATCTCAACAGCAGTTACCTTTACCCCCCAGGGATCGGTTAGGCTATCTACAATCGTTTGTAGCTCAAGGTTGAGTTTTTCCCTCTCTGACAATAACTCATCTAGTTCCGCTTTTCCAAGAACGCTTCTTAAAGTAGTTTGTGCCATTTGGAAGGTTGCTTTTAAATATTCCTCAACCTCAAGAAAAGCTTTTTCTGGATCAATAACTCTGAAAAATATAACTGCGTTGACCTTCACAGAAACATTATCTTTTGTTACAACGTCTTGCGATGGCACGTCCATAGTGACAACCCTAAGAGGTATCTTTGTCATCCTATCAATCCAAGGAAAGATAACCCTCAAACCAGGTTGTTTTACTTTGTGAAATCTACCAAACCTAAGAACAACACCTCTTTCGTATTCTTTTATGATTTTAAGTGAATTCGCAAGAATTATTAAGACCACCACGATAACAGGAATCAACCAAATTATATCCATAATCTAATCCTCCTTCAAATCATTCCCTTTGAATTTTTTGACCTTCAATGTAAACCCGTCAATGTCTACAACTTTCACCTTTTCTTTGGGCATTATATGCTCGTCACTGATGCTATTCCAAAGTTCGCCATGTAGAAAAATCTTTCCTTCTGGATTGATCTCAGTCGAGCATACCCCAATAGTGCCGATAAGACCTTCCCTCCCCGTGATCACTTTTTTCTTCTGCACTCTCGCTACAAGCACCATACCAAATATAAAGAAAACTGCGGTAACAATAACTGCTGGTAAAACTAACTGATATGAAATCTTAAATATATACGCATAGGGCTCAGAAGAATCTATAAGCATTAATGACCCTAATATCATAGCGATTATACCTCCAATACTTAATGCTCCGTAGCTTGTCACTTTAACTTCAAGGACAAATAATATAAGTGCCAAAAGGATAAGCAAAATTCCAGCGTAGTTCACGGGCAAAGTCTGAAGCGCAAAAAAGGCTAATATAATTGATATTCCGCCCAATATTCCCGGGAAAATAGCCCCCGGATTTGACAGTTCAAAAAATATCCCATAAAAACCTATTATCAAGAGTATATAGGCTATATTAGGGTCTGATATTTTATCAAGTAATCTTTCCCTGAGACTCATACTTATATTGCGTATCTTCGCATTTTTTGTGTGTAATATCTTTTTCCCCGTTTCTGTAATAACCTCTCTGCCGTCAATTTTCGTCAATAGATCGTTGACGTTATCCGCTATAAGGTCTATAACCTTTTTATCATAGGCTTCTTTCCAAGTAGATGATATACTATCACGAACTGACTTTTCTGCCCATTCTACATTTCTGCCTTTGAGCTCAGCGATCTTTTTTACTTCTCCTACTGTATGTTCAACGATCTTGTTCTTCACATCTTCGTCCATCTTATCTGCCCCAAGTGCAACAGGATGTGCTGACCCGATCTTCGTCCCAGGAGCCATCGCCAAGATATGCGAGCTAAGGGCAACAAATACGCCCGCTGACGTTGCTTGTGCCCCGTCAGGTGCCACAAATACCACTATTGGGACGGACGAATTGAGCATTGCTTTATATATAGATTCCATAGACTTTTGCAGTCCGCCCGGAGTATCCAACATAATGATCAAACATTGTGATCCATCGGTTTCTGCTTGATTGATCGCCTTTATGATGAATTTAGAGGTCACAGGATTTATGATCAGATCGCTAAACTCTAAAAGATCAACGCTATATTCCTCAGAATAACTTACTCCTGAAAGCAGAATAAAAAGGACCATAAATATTATAGATTTCTTCATTTTAATCGCCATCTTTGGGGTTTTAACAATTGCTTATTTGTCTTTACGCTCCATTTTTCTTGAATCGGCATCCAGCCGTTATCACTGCCATCGTTAAAATCGTCAATGAGTGCATACATAACAAATGAGTGCATACATAAAATCTGAAGGGATAAAAAAGAGAAAAAGACACAGACAGGTTACAATCAATCTCATTTTTCCCTTCCGATATTATAAAAATCTTGCTATCAATATTTAAAGCACAGGGACCAATCACTTTACATTATACCTGACAAGGTCAAATGTATCAATATTACAGTTGGAATTTTGAAAGGTTTTCACTGTATACCTGAAAATTTTCGCCTTCCATATCCTCCGGATCAACATATTTAAGCCATAAGGCACGGTCATATCTTCCTCTTGTCATACCTCTACGACTGCCCATATTGCTAAAATCTGTCCCGTTGAATACCACGTCGCCGTCTTGAAGGAATATGTATTGTCCAGCGTATTGATCTATAAATTCTTTTTCGTGATCAAGATAAAATAAAGCCTGTTCGCACGTCGTCTTTCGCCAACTTGCGACGGTTTCTTGTGAATCCGGTTCATCAGGCTTAAAATCTGCAAGAGGTCGGTCTACTTCTGTTTGAAAGTCAATTTCATCCAAATTCACAGTGCCAAAACCGTTTTCCTCCGCTATAAGTAATGAGTTACGGTCTCTCCTAAACGGTATCGTTGACCAATCAGCCTTTGGATCATATCCCATCAACCATGCACCGCAGGCATCTGTGGCGATCACATGATCTCCTGCAATCAAAGCATTACATATACGAGGGTCTCCGCCCCATTCCCTGCGAGACTGACCTGTCAGAGCATCTATAATATTCAAGCACGGTTGTGTGATCAATCCAAGATCAACAAGCACATAAGGCAATCTTATTATATGATGATAATAGGTTCTTGGTCTGTTGTGCGGAAGCATAGGGGGCAGTCCAAAAAGATTTTTCAAACAGAGCGTTATGCCCATAAACGCGTGATTTTTCATCTTTGCGACAGATATAAACGCATCAGTGTCAGATAGGCATTCATTAAGTTTATACCTTGCAAACATTAGACCTCCGCCTGGCACATCATAAATTTTAAATGGAGGCTCATCAGAGTTGACAAATTCAACGCCAAATTCATCAAGTATGGGCAGATAATTTATGCCTCTCAGATTTGGCAGTCTTTCAGCGTCAATATCTGTGGCTATTATCTTTGCAGTAGTCTTTTCTCTGAGATACCTTAAAACGGCACGCATCACTGAATCGTCAACATGTTCTTGACGACGACCTTCAAAATATCTGAGACGATCAGGGTTCCAAGCCATATTAGCCTTGATAACGATCTTCTTGGCTTTCTTGATCTTATTAACCGCTCTCTCAAGAGGGTCAACAGCTCTGCATAGTGATTCATAAACTTCCTCATCAGAAGCCTTATAGTTGCAATAAACTGCTCTGACAGAATATTTCTTCATATGACTCATAATATCTCCACATTCATCCATATTTAAAGTTTAAGTTTATCAATATTAGACTTTTCGCCTATGATCAATAACGCACTATCGTGCGGTATTTTGAAATTTGCATCTGGAATTAGATAAAAAGTATCGGATAAGACATCTTTTACAGCTATAACTTCAACGTTATATTTACTGCGAAGTTGAAGTTCCCTCAATGTTTTTCCTACAAATTTATCAGGTGATGCGATAGTAGCGATACTATATTCTGGTGCCAATGGTATATGTTCTATGAGGTTTGGGTTGGTCAGTTCTTTAGCCAATTTTATAGCAACATCTTTCTCTGGATATATAATTTCTGTAACGCCAATAGCTCTTAATATTTTTTCGTGTTCTTCACTCATAGCTTTGGCAATAATTCGCTTCACTTTTAAGTCTTTGAGATGTAAAGTTGTCAAGATATTAGCTTCCATATTATCTCCGAGACCAACTATTACAGCGTCAACGAAATCTTTGACAAATTCACCAAGCACATCTTTATCTGTTGCATCTGCGATGATCGCATGCGCAACTTTGTTTTTGATCTGATCAATCTTTTTCTTATTCATATCAATAACCAAGACTTCATTTCCAAGCTCAGCAAGGGTAATAGCCAAATTTGATCCAAAACTGCCAATTCCTATAATCACATATTGCTTCATAAGTTGACCTTGCAACCTCCATTTGACTTCTTATAAAATCAATCTATTTCAAATCATTTGGGACATCGATAACTTTAATCTTATATTCATAATCATGCAGACCAATAAGTGCAATTTTTGTTCCGTCTGGCGACCATTTAGCCTCCAGAGCTTCAGCGATCTTTATTGGGTCTCCTGTTCCATCAGACTTTCTTGCATAAGCTATATTGTTTGATATGAACAAAACCCATCTATCATCAGGAGACCAGTCCGCTTTTTCTGCTTTGGCAAAGCCTTGACTGATATGAATGGCTTCTCCACTTCCATCAGCGTTCATAACCCATACACCTATTAAATCATATCTATCAGACTGAAATAATATCCGTTTTCCGTCATGCGACCATTGAGGCAAAGTGTCTTTTGATGGATTAAAATTGACTTGCACTGGGGAAGATGAGCCATTTGAATCTACTATCCATATATCAAAATTACCTGATCTATCTGATTCAAAGACAAATTTTGTCCCATCAGGAGACCATTCTGCATTTTGATCTATTGATGGATCACTAACTATTAGCATTTCTCCCCCTGTAAGATCGGAGTTTCGCACAAAAATATTCATATTCCTTTTTTGGTAAGAATGAAAGGCAATTTTCTTACCGTCAGGCGACCAACGTGGATGAAAATATGATGCTGTTTCTGTTGAAAGCTTCTTAGCAATATCAGTCCCATCTGAACTTTTCACAAATATTTTAGCCCTTGAATCGTCACGGGTAGCTGATGTAAAGGCGATCTTTAGCCCATCGGGAGACCAAACAGGTTGATCATATATTCCCATTCCTGTAAATTCACGGACATTGTTATCCAAAATGTTTCTTATCACGATTGTGTTATTTGATATATAAGCGATTTGTGTGCTATCAGGCGACCATGAAAGCGATCTTTCAAATGCGATATATACCTTTCCGCCCGTATTATCACTTGATAAAGGTTCTTCGCTACAACCTACTATGAATACCAAAATTATCATATTTACTGCTATTATTATGTAACCGTCCAATTTACGACGAAATTTCATATTTAACACCCCAAATAAACTAAAAAACCCTCCTGTATTACAGACATTTGCAATGATAATTAATTCGGATCATCTTTGATCTGTCCCCAAGTAGATGCAAGCTTCTTTTCATTTGGAAAGACACTTGCACTGACTATTGTTTTATCAAGACCGTTTAACATTATTGTTTTAATATCTGCATCACTCAAAGCAGAGCTAAATACGCCCACATCATCAATAACGCCAGTAAAACTCCAATTTGCACCTGCTTTCCATTGTGCAAGCCATATCGCGCCAGATTCGTGATTTTTTGAGAAATCGGGTTTACCTAGTTTTTTCTCCTGGACCATCTTATCGTTCACGTATAATTTGAGCGTATTTCCATCCCAACTCAAAGCGACAAAGCTCCACTCTCCCTTTGTCCAAGTTCCTCCTCTTATATTGCTATTATCTTGGACTCCGCCTATCATAGTGCTTCCATAAAAATCAGAAGCACCGATTTGTATAGTCGGGTTGTGCCAATCTCTTTCAATTATCCTTGTGTTTGCATTAGGGGGCGTTCCTGTCGGCATAACCCATAAAAGATAAGTGAAACCATCAACATAATTATCTGTAGTAGCTGATGCTGGTATTTCAGCATGATTTGTTCCATCAAATTCTAAGGCATTGCCAAATTTCCCTTTGACCCATTGTGCACCAACAACTTTGCCATTGTTCTTATTTACTGATGAATCTTTCATAACATTTCCGCTACCTTCATCAAGTAACCATATTCCAACTATGGTCTTTGGATCGATCCTCGCGTAAGTTGCGGATACAAAAATTATAAAAATAGCCAATATGCCAATAAGAATTAACTTACGTTCCATTTCACATATTCTCCTTTCTAAATTTTGTTGTTGCACTTTATTTCGGTTTATTATAGACTTTACTTGTATTTCTCTGACCTTCTTTTTAGTATGCTTATTTGGTATCATATAAAAGCATATAACAAACTTACAAACATTATATACCAATTTCCTAAAACTGCAATATATTTTTCATCTGCATAGGAGATAACTTACAGTTATGAAGACATTTTCATTAATTCTAAAAGGAAAAGTTGTCGGAATTTCCATCTTATTATTTTTTCAATTTTTAATTGTGCTTGATTGTGATGACCTTGCGTTACCTATTCCAGAAGTTGGACCTGGATTAGAATATCAACATTGGCGAGATGGTAATATCCCTTGGTCAATCTATATATTAAAAATAGACCGATCAAGAAGCGATTTAAAATTAAAGTCAGTCTTAGCACAAGATAAGGTATTGGGGCTGTCTCAGATGAGTTCAATAATAGCATCTATGAATTTTGCAGATGCGAAACCTGTTGCAGGGGTAAATGGTGATTTTTTTGTAATTGATGACAAAAATCCATATAGGGGGGACCCCTTAGGTATTCATATATCTGACGGTGAGATCATAAGTGAACCTACTAACATAAGCTTTTGGATAGATAAAAATGGAAATCTGAATATGGGAACAGTTAAATCAAATATCAGAGTTATATTATCTGACGGAGAAACCTTTAAAGTAGGGCTGAATAGAGAGCGCAAAGACTCAGAAGCAGTAATATATACATATCGTTTAGGAGATACTACAAAAACAAATGGTGGAACAGAGTTTGTCCTTAAATGCGAAAACAGCGATCGTGTTACTTTACAAGTGGGGAAGAGATATTTTGGGAAGATCACTGATGTTAATAGAATTGGTAATAGCACAATAGAACCTGACGTGATCGTCTTGTCAGTCGGCAATAGTATTGAAGAGAAATTTAGTAAATTAAAGGTTGGAGACCAAATAGAAGTCGTCATAGAGACAGATCCTGATCTTTCAGAGGCAGTTACCGCAATGGGAGGGTCGCCGATATTGATTCAAGATCATAAAAAGATGGTCTCAGATCAAGGTGATCGCCATCCTCGCACAGCAATTGGTTGGAATGATAAGCATTTCTTTATGGTCGTTGTAGATGGACGACAGCCGTTAATCTCTGTTGGAATGTCATTAAAAGAGCTTACAGAATTGATGGATAAATTGGGATGTATACAAGCATTAAATCTTGATGGAGGGGGGTCTTCAACTTTTTGGTTAGGAGGAAGGACGCTGAATTCCTGCTCTGATGGTAAAGAACGTCCGATCGCTAATGCCTTAATCCTTTTCAGAACATTTTGATCTGTCATTTTTTACAGGGGGAATGAAAATGGGAAACTCAAACAAAAAGCCTTTGTCTCGTAAAGAGACCTTCTTTGGACTTCATTTTGATCTGCATCCTCAAAAGAACGATACTCAACTTGGGGAACACATAACAGAAAATATGATAGTTAACCTTATAGAGAAAGTTAGACCAGATTTTATCCAATACGATTGTAAAGGTCATGCTGGGTACACAGGTTATCCGACAAAGATCGGTTGGGCGTCACCGGGCATAAAAAAGGATTCACTGGAAATATGGAGAAAAGTGACAAAAGAATATGGAGTAGGGCTTTTCATACATTATTCAGGTGTCTGGGATTCCGTAGCGGTGGAACATCATCCGGAATGGGCATGTGTCAACGCAGACGGCACAGTTGATACCAATATGACGAGCACTTTTGGGTCTTATGTTGATGAGCTTCTTATACCACAGTTAAAGGAAGTAGCAGATGCTTATGACCTTGACGGTGTCTGGGTTGATGGTGATTGTTGGGCAGTTAAACCAGATTTCAGTGATATGGCAAAAACTGCGTTTACTAATGCGTTAGGAATAAAAGATATTCCTGTAAAACGTGGTGACCCTTATTGGAATGAATATTTAGCTTTTCAAAGAGAGCAATTCAAGAGATATGTCACAAAATATATAAATGCGCTTCATATACATAAACCCGGATTTGAGATAACGAGCAATTGGCTTTATAGCACACTTGTCCCTGAGCCTGTAACAGTGCCAATTGATTTTATTTCAGGCGATTTTTCTCCAAATGATTCGGTGAATACCGCGCGCCTTGAAGCACGATATATCGCATCAACAGGTATGCCTTGGGATCTGATGGCATGGGGATTTAATAGCGGAAATAACTGCGGGTGGTCAATAAAGACTGCGTTACAGTTGAAACAAGAGGCATCTGTTGTCTTGGCACAAGGTGGAGGCTTTCAGATATATTATCAACCGACAAGGGCTGGCTGGATCGATAACTGGATGGTTGATATTATGGCAGAAGTTGCAGAATTTTGCAGAGAACGGCAAACCGTATCACATAAAACACAGACAGTCCCTCAGGTAGCGATCTTGCTATCAAGCACTAGCCTTTATGATAAGGCAGACCGGCTTTTTGGAAGTTGGGGCGCACTTTTAAATCCAGTTTTAGGTGTATTGCATGCACTTCTTGAACTGCATTATTCTGTTGATATTATGGCTGAACATAAGTTAATTGAAAATTTAAATCAATATCCAGTTGTCGTTATCCCAGAATGGCATAAGATAACCGATGAATTACGGTCTGAACTTTTGGATTATGTCCGTGATGGTGGACAACTTCTGCTTGTCGGTGTAGAATCCGCATCATTATTTAGGGATCAGCTCGGCGTTGTATTTGACGGCGATCCATCAGAGACAACAACTTTCGTCAAAGCGGGAAATGGTATGGCTTGGTTAGGTGGCATCTGGCAAAGAGTTAATCCAACAACTGCGAGATTTGTTAATGAGCGATTTCCTACACAAGACGGAAGAGGGAAGGGTGAATGTGCATCAACCGTAAATCAATATAGCAGAGGACAGATTGGGGCAATATATGGACCTTTTGGAAGTGTATATCAGAGGTCTCATTACCCGATTTTAAGACAGATGATGTCTGATATAATGAAAAGGCTTTTCCCAGAGCCTATGGTTGAACTGAATGCCCCGCCCTGCGTTGATGTCTCGATCAGGAAAAAGGAAGAAAAATTGCTGATCCATCTTGCAAATACCGCTGGTATGCAAATTACAAATCAATATGCCATTATTGACCATATCTCGCCACTTGGACAGATGGAATTGATCGTCCGTCTGAGCAAAAAGCCGAAGAAGGTTTCAATTGTCCCTGATGATGCGGAAATCAAAACTCACTGGTCGGATGGCAAACTTAGTGTTATTATATCAAATTTGGATGTTCATAATGTCGTTGTAATAGAATAAGGAGAAGTCTATGGATACATCAAGGGTTTCTGCTTGCACTTATGGTCTGAACAGCAAAGGATTTGATTATGCCTTGCAAGTGATAGCTTCTGCTGGATTTAAAAAGATTGATCTCTGGGGTGGAATGCCTCATTTTTCAATTAACGAAGCTGAATATAACATTGATGAGCTTATCAAATCTGCTGAAAAATATGGTGTTTGTATAGCTAACATCGGAACATATTGCGGAAGGGCGTTTTCTAGCGATTCAAAGGATGAAGTTGAACAAGAGTTAAAAAACACGAAAAAGACTATTGATATAGCAAATATGCTTGGTGCAAGGTCAATTAGAGTTGTCCCCGGAAGCGGTGAACTATCTGTTTTGGACAAGATCGTCCCATATTTCAAAGAAAGTGCGGAGTATGCAGAGCTAAAAGGCGTATATATGGGCTTTGAAAACCACGGAGGACCGATCTCTGGTAATCCATCCGCTTGTGCAGAACTGTCGGAAAAGGTCGGCTCAAAGTATTTCGGTGTCCTTTATGAGCCGTGTAATCTTATGCATGCAGGAGTGGATTATAAATCTGCTTTTAATACATTCTCTCAATATATAACTCATACGCATATAAAAGATGGAAAATTCGGTGAGGATGGCAAATTTAGGGCGACTATGCTTGGTGACGGTGTTATTGACATGGTCTGGGTAATAGAAAATCTAAACAAAGTCGGATATAAGGGCGATTTTGCATTAGAATATGAGGTAAACCATATAGAACCCATAGAGACAGGGCTAAAAAAATGGTTTGAATATTACAAGAATAAATAATTTTTAATATAGGCGATCTGTGTTAGTTTTTTCAGACTTATTGAATATGAACGTTAGTTTTTGAAGGATTTGAAAATTCTGAGGCATAGATTTCCATAAACATTGGATTTGGAAAGATTAACACAGATCATTAAAAGAGGGAAATGTAATGATTACTGTCGGTGATGGAGAATTTACTTATAGAGTCGTTGAAGGTTGGGGGAAATTGCCAAATGGCTGGTGTCTTAAACAGGTAGCAGGTATAGTTGTAGACTCAAACGATAATGTCTATGTCTATAATAGAGGGAAGCATCATTTAATCGTCTTTGATAAAGATGGAAATTTTCTTTATTCATGGGGCGAGGATATGTTTACAAGTGCTCATGGATTATGGATTGATGACGAAGGATGTTTATATTTTGCCGATCATCAAAGCCATACAATAAAGAAATGTAGTGTGGATGGAAAATTGTTAATGACATTAGGTAAAGAAAACGTCAAGGGCGAAATAGGACAGCCGTTTAGAAGTCCAACAGGAGTTTCTGTTGCTCCATCAGGCGATATATTCGTCTCTGATGGCTATGACAATGCTCGAGTCCATAGATTTTCTCCAGATGGCAGGCATATTTTATCTTGGGGCGAAAAAGGAGATGGCGAAGGACAATTTGCAGTTCCTCACGGAATATTTGTCCACAAAGATGGGATTGTCTATGTCGCAGATAGAGAAAATCATCGTATCCAGTTGTTTTCACCAGATGGCGAGTTTATAACTCAATGGAGATCGGATTTCAATATGCCATGCACATTATATATCGATAAAGACGATATAGTTTATGTGCCTGAGCTAAGGCATCGTATAAGTATCCTTGACATTAATGGAAACCTTTTATCCAGATGGGGCGGAGTTGAAAGCCATAAAATAGGTCAATTCGTCGCTCCTCATACTGCTTGGACTGACTCCAAAGGCGATCTATACGTCGGAGAAGTCCTTGAAGGTCAAAGGATACAGAAGTTTGAAAGGATAAGATAAGGAGGCGAAAAATGAGCATTGAAAGATGGGACATACTCAAAGAAATAGATGAAATTCACGCAGAATTTGAACGTATATTCAATAATTTTCTTAGACGAATACCAAGCCCAATGATAGAAGAGAAATTGACTTCGTGGACTCCGTTGGTTAATATATATGATGATTCAAATAGCATAGTGATACAGATCGCTTTGCCCGGTGTCAAAAAGGAGGATATAGACCTATCATTACAGGACAAAAAATTGGTTGTGAGTGGTTTCCGTATAGGGCAACCTGACAGATCATATTATCTGCAAGAATGGAAGTATGGAAGTTTTGAAAGAGAGATCGACATCCCCGTTCCAATTGAAAGTGATAATATTCATGCTGAATACACAGATGGGATATTGACAGTTACAATGAAAAAATCAGGTTAATAATTGGTAGCTAATAAAAATCAATAAAGAATATTTAAATAAGAAAAGGTTTTGGCGAATTAGATATAAAAAATATGTTTACAATGGTATAGGACAGTTTTTATGGAGTAAAAAGATGCCTGAAAGAGATTATTATGAGGTTTTGGGAGTAAGTAAGGATGCATCGCCAGACGAAATAAAGAAAGCATATCGTAGATTAGCGATGAAATATCATCCTGATAAAAATCCCGGAGATAAGACCGCAGAGGAGAAATTTAAGGAAATATCAAACGCTTACGAGGTATTGAGCGATCCAGAAAAACGTAAAGCATACGATCTGCGTGGTATGGAAGGCGTCCATGATATGGGATTTCAGGGATTTACAAGCAGTGATGACATTTTCAGACATTTTAGCGATATATTCAGTGATTTTTCATTCGGTATGAGAGAGACTGGACCCGAACGTGGTGCGGATCTGAGATATTCTTTAACCATACCGTTTATGGATGCGGTATTTGGTGCAGAGAAACAAATACAGGTCCAGCGAAGAGAGGTCTGCGGGACTTGTAGAGGTTCCGGCGCTAGACCAGGGACAAGCCCAATAACTTGCCCAGATTGCGGGGGAAGGGGATTTGTATCTCAAGGCGGTCGTGGGATAAGTTTTTTCAACATAACTACACAATGTAGACGTTGTGGAGGGTCTGGAAAGATCATATCTACACCATGTCCAAACTGTAATGGCAATGGAACTGTAATGGCAAGCAAAACGATCTCTGTCAAAATACCTCCTGGAGCGGATAACGGAACTGTATTAAGGCTTGCTGGTCAAGGAGAAGTCGGGACAAATGGCGGCCCCCCTGGGGACTTATATGTCGTCCTTCAAGTGCAGTCGCATCCGATATTTGAAAGGCAAGGTAGAGATATCATCTATCATCTACCGATAAAGTTTACGCAAGCAGTGTTAGGTGCAGAGGTAAAAGTGCCTACATTGAAAGGTAGTGCCATACTTAAAATCCCGAAGGGGACACAATCAAATCAGATTTTTCGTCTACGTGGACAGGGCATTAGAGATCAATCAGGTCAAGTGGGCGATGAGCTTGTTAAGGTAACTATAACTGTCCCTCGTAATTTAAGCCCAAGAGAGGAAGAGTTAATCAGAGAGTTAGACAGATTAAGCCAAGGAAAATAGAATATGGCGATCCAAAGGAAAATATCTATCTTTAAGACAACACAACGAGAAAAACGACTTCAAAAAAGGATCAAGGAACTTACAACTTTGTATGAGGTTAGCAAGCTTTTAACTTCAACTTTGGATTTAAATGAAATCCTTAACTTGATTGTTAAGACAACTGCAAACCATGTTGGAGTGAAGGCTTGCAGTGTCCGTCTGCTTAACGAGAAAACTGGCGAGATGGTATTGAAAGCTGCGTATGGTTTAAGCGATGAATATATACAAAAAGGACAGGTATTTGCTTGGCGAGGCGTTTATAAGGATGTCATCTCAAAGGGACAAGTGGCTATCGTGTATGATGCACCAACAGACCCGAGATTTGAATATACTGAGCATGCACTTAAAGAAGGTATAAAGTCAATGCTGATCGTCGGTCTGATAATACAAGGTAAACCCATAGGGGCATTATCCGTTTATACAGACCGTCATTATATTTTTTCGAAAGAACAGATACAAATATTCAAGGGCATAGCTAATGAAGCGGCATCCGTTATAGAGAAAGCTATATTATATGAAGAACGTATTGAAAGACAGCGAATCGAACAGGAGCTTTTGGCAGCTGCAAAGATACAAGAGAATTTGATGCCGAGAACTGTCCCTAAGCTTTCAGGATTTCAAATATCTGCAAAAAATATCCCATCACAGCTTGTCGGCGGTGATTTTTATGATTTCATCCCTTTTGGACAATCACATTTGGGCATGGTCATAGCAGATGTGTCAGGTAAGGGGATTCCCGGCGCAATATTAATGGCTTCTGCAAGGGCAAGTCTGAGGGCTTATCTTGAAGACCCGCACTCAGTAAGAGATGTCATAACCAAACTTAACCGTGTCCTTTGCAGAGATACACAAGAAAGTCAATTTGTCACATTATTTTATGGTATGATAGATGCACAAGAGTTAACATTTACTTACACAAATGCAGGACATAATCCGCCGATTTTGTTTAGAAATAATGAACAGATCATGCTAAGCGAAGGTGGACTTATCCTTGGGGTTTTGCAAAATACAAGATATGAGGAAAAGACAATCAACTTAATAAAAGGTGACATTTTAGTCCTTTACACTGATGGGATTACTGAGGCGGAAAAAGACGATAACTATTACGGGACAGATAGACTAGTGAATATAGTTAAAAAATACGCATATATGACCGCTGATGAAATATTGAAAAAGATAATCAACGATGTCTTTGAATACAATAACTCATCTCAAAATGATGATACCACTATCATTGTCGTAAAATATGTCGGCTAATATGATATTAAGGAGATTATTGAAGGTTTGGAAAGTTATTTCTTGTTTTATAATATCCGAGACTGTATCAGTCTTGGGTTATTAATCTCCAAAATTCATGTCTTTTTAGGGGGAGGTGATGAAATTGCTTGAATATATCACAGAAAGATAAAAAATTTCCTAACTAAAAGGTCAAATTTTTGCTCTGACAGTATGATGGTAACTTTTAGTAATAATTAAGCAATAACCAAGCTTAAGTAGATTAACTTAACAAAATTTATGGGAGGAAAATAGTATGACAAGAGGATTTTTGCTAATTAACATAAGCATTTTTTTGTTGTTTTTAGGAGTGTATAGCTATGCTTTAGAAAGCGTTGATATAGGAGATGCTATAGAAAAACCAGGTTCCACAGAAATACTGCCCGACGGAACGATTACTATTGTTGGTGCTGGTCATGATATATGGGATAACGCAGATGGTTTTAGGTATGTATATATGCCAATAACCGGAGATTTTGAAACGGTCGTTCAGATCACATATTTTGAGAGAGTTACACAATGGGCAAAAGCTGGATTGATGGCGAGACAGAGTATTGATGCTGACTCTGTCAATGTATTATCAACAGCTGCCGCAGGAAATCTTCCAGGACCGGATTTAGGAGTTCAGATTACTTGGAGAGCAAATAAGGCTGGTGAAACCAAAGAATTAGATTATTGGGAACTTGGAGGTCCAACAGGATTTGTCGATGGTGAATGGATAAGGCTTAGTCGTGTTGGAGATAACTTTTCTGCTTCTTGGTCAAAGGATGGCAAAAATTGGGTAAAAGATTATGCAACTGTATCAGTCAAAATGACTGACCCTATATTGTTAGGTTTGGCTGTAACATCATGTGATAAGGCTTTATACTGCAAGGCAACTTTCAAGAATTTCTCTGTGAATAACAAGCCTGTTATCGCAGCAGTCAATTCAAGTGGAAAGATTACCAGTGCTTGGGGCAAAATTAAATCAGAATAACAGATAGTCATGCCACAATGGGGGGGCATTCGTAACCCCCCTGCGATCGCACAAAACAGAATATTGAATTTCCAAATAACTGCAATGGTTTCTTATCCAAATAAAACTTCATTTATTAGATCGTAGGAGGTGTGATATGTATAAATATGTTTGGATGACATTTTTTGGAATTTTATTGATATATTTTGCTCCAATTGCTCATAGTCAACTGGAAAGTATTGACATCGGTGACGCTGTTAAAATTCCAGGTTCTACCGATTTTAAAAATGGAGTATACACAATAGTAGGTGGAGGAAGTGACATTTGGGATAAAGCTGATGGTTTCAGATTTGTCTATACAAAGGTCAGTGGAGATTTTGAAGCTATGGTTCATCAGATATCCATAGAGTTAAAGCATGAGTGGGCAAAGGCAGGAATACATGCTCGTCAGGATGTTGATCCAGGAGCGCCTAATGCTCAAGTAATAGTCACAGGTGGTGGCGGTGGTGGATGCCAGATAACTTGGAGATCAACTAAAAATGGTGTGTCCGAAGAATTTTTGGACGTCGCGCCTGATAATTGGAAAGATATTGAATGTTGGTTAAAGCTCACACGCAAAGAAGATGAATTTCACGGTTACATATCAAAAGATAAAAAAGATTGGAATGACTTAAAATCTACAACAGTAAAAATGCCAAAAACAATACTTGTGGGATTGGCGGTTTGTGGGATGAATCAACCTGGTAAATGGGTTTGCGATAACTTTACAATTACTCAAAATGGGAAACTTGTATTCCCCGGAGCTGCTGTTGAACCACTAAAGAAAATGCCAATAACATGGGGAGTTATTAAACAAAGCTATTCCCATTAAATAATTTGGTATTTATACCTGAATACAAAAAAATAAACATTTATAGAAAATCCTTCAATCAGTGAACAAAATTGCTATTGTACACTTCTGCACGATAATTGACCAATAGGGCACTTGTATTTATTGTTACGGTTTCATAAGGTAAGCAGTTTAATATGGTTAATATAAGGGATAAATATAACGAAATAAAGAAAGGAATTCCTGACCACGTTACAATAATTGCAGCTACAAAGCAGAGAACAATTGAGGAAATAGAAGAAGCCTTTGAAGCTGGAATAAAAATTGTTGGCGAAAACTATATACAAGAAGCTATAAGCAAATACAAGCACATAGAGGGGCTACAATGGCATTTTATCGGTCATCTTCAACGAAACAAAGTCAAAGATGCGTTGAAAATTTTTAGTTGCATACAAAGCGTCGACTCATTTAGATTGGCAATTGAAATTGATAGACAATGTGCAAAGCTATCCAAAATAATGCCGATACTTATTGAAGTGAACATCGGCGAGGAAGAGAATAAATATGGCGTTAAACCGGATGAGGTCTCCAATTTAATCTGCCAAATATCAAAATTACCAAATGTCCACATTGAAGGACTAATGACAATAGAGCCATATTTTGACGATCCCGAACAAGCAAGACCTTATTTTAGGCTGATGAGACAGATTTTTGATGATATAAAGTCTCAAAATATCCCTAATGTTGAGATGAAAACTCTATCTATGGGAATTAGTAATAGCTATGAGATCGCCATAGAAGAGGGCAGTAATATGGTGAGGATCGGGACAAAAATATTCGGTCCCAGATTAGGATAGTAAATGAACAATTCAAGAAAACCAAATTTAATATTCGTCTTTGCAGATCAGATGCGAGGTATGGCTATGGGTTGTGCCGGTGATGTGAATGCAATAACGCCAAATATGGACAAAATGGCTGATGAAGGCATTATGTTTTCCCATGCCTATGCAAATAATCCGGTCTGCACGCCAAGTAGGGCGTGCATATTGACTGGTCGTTATCCTATAACCAATAAAACCATTACAAATGATCTTCCGATGCCAGAAGAAGAGATAACATTTGGCGAAGTATTGAAAAAGGAGGGATACAAGACTGCTTACATCGGAAAATGGCATCTTGATGGCATTCCAAGAGATATATTCACTCCACAAGGGAAACGGAGACATGGGTTTGATTATTGGGCTGTTTGGAACTGTGCACATAGCTATTTTAATGGAAAGCTGTTTTTCGATTCGCCAGAGCCTTTTTTACTAAAAGGATATGAGCCGATCGCTCAAACTGACATCGCCATTGACTTCATCAGTGAGAATTCAGATCAGCCTTTCTGTCTCTTTCTTTCATGGGGACCTCCCCATGATCCTTATCATCAAGTCCCAGAAGAGTATCGTCAACTTTACGACCCAAATAAATTGAAACTACCGCCGAATTTTCTCGTCAATCCCGATTTTTCAAAGTATCCGATCAGTCGCTTAGATTCTGAAAAAGGGGCAAAGGGAATATTAGCAGATTATTATTCCGCGATAACTGCTTTAGATCATCAATTGGGAAGGATAATCGATATTGTAGATAAGTTAAATCTCTCTGAAAATACAATCATCGTTTTTACGTCAGATCATGGGGATATGTTGTTTTCACAAAGTAGCGTGAAAAAACAACAGCCATATGAAGAATCAATCAACATACCTCTTCTGATCCGTTGGGAAGGTCATATTCAAAGAGGCATAGTATCCGATGTCCTTTTTAGCACTGTTGACTTTTTGCCTACTCTGTTATCTGCAATGAACATAAAGCATCCGGAGGGGATTGAAGGTCTTGACCTATCTTGGACGTTGTTCGGCGAAGATGGTTATGAACCTGATTCGGTCTTTTTGATGGATTTAGTGCCAATGGATGAAGGCGTTAGGCTTGGAATAAATGAATGGAGAGGAATAAGAACAAAAAAATATACCTATGCGAGATGGATAAACGGTAATGATTGGGTCTTGTTTGACAATGAAGCTGACCCATATCAACTTGATAACCTTATTGACAACCAAGATATGTCGTCAATAAAGAAAAAACTTGAATCTGATCTTCAAGAGTGGATGAGACGCACAAATGATGACGGTTTGAATTGGAAAGACCTTATATATCAATTGGGACTTGTTGAGTCTTGGAATCTTAGGGAAAAAGTGATGCACCCTGGCAACCCACGTTTGATTTAAAGAATTGAGAGGTGAAATTTCTATAATGAAAGGGCATATTATACTCGTTTTTGGATTCATATTTATATTTATTATTGGATGCGGAAGTGAAGAAAATGATGTCAACACTGCTCCAAAAATTAATGTCTTTCAGGCAGAAAAGACAAATGTTAATGTAAATGAACAAATATCTCTCATTGTTTTGGCAGAGGATGCTGAAAATGATAAATTGACATATAGCTATGAATTAAGCGGAGGAACTATAATTCTTGATGATAACAGGGCTACTTGGATTGCTCCATCAATTCCGGGCGAATATGAGGTTATCGTGAGGGTTAGTGATGGCAAATTAATGGCACAAAGCAGTATTAAGATCACAGTTTCAGCCGTTGAACAACCGACCAAAAAGATTGAATTAAAAGTCCAATGGTTTGGGCAAGCCTGCTTTCTGATCACTTCAACTGATAAAATAAGAATATTGACTGACCCCTTTGGGAGTGGGCTAGGTTATACTGTCCCATCTGTTGAAGCAGACATTGTCACTGTCAGTCATTCACATTCAGACCACAATAACGTATCTGCGGCTAAGGGCTCTCCACAAATAATAAGAACCATTGGACAGCATAGTGTAAATGGTATAAACATTATCGGCATAGAATCTGATCACGATGATGCTGGCGGTAGTAAAAGAGGCAAAAATATCATCTTTGTTTGGGACATGGACGGTTTGAGGTTTGCACATTTAGGCGATCTTGGGACGACTTTAACCGATGACCAGTTGAAAAGTATGGGGAAAGTTGATATATTATTCATTCCCGTCGGCGGATATTATACCATAGATGCAAATCAAGCGACAAAAGTCATTGAACAGTTATCTCCGAAGATAGTCTTTCCGATGCATTATCAAACTGATGTTACTAATCTTCCCATATCGGGAGTTGATGATTTCTTAAAAGGAAAGGATAATGTCGAAAAGATAAACGGAAATATAATAACGATAAATGTGTTGCCTGAGAAGACAAAAATAATCGTCCTGAATTATAAGTGAGGAGATTAATATGCCATCAAGAGTCTTTGACGAAAAAGAGTTAGAACTATTAAAAGAAGTCCTTGCATCTGGAAATTTGTCAGCACTGGGCGGTGCTATGACAGCGAGATTTGAAGCGGAATTTGCCAAAGCGATGAATGCAAAGTTTGCAGTTGCGATGAACTGTGCAATGTCTGTTTTACATACGGGAGTTATAGTATCTGGTGCTGGTGCTGGTGACGAGGTGATCTGCGATCCTATATTCGTATTCGGTGCAGTTGCAACTATGTATAATAATGCTGTCCCTGTGTTTGTAGATGTCGATCCGATCACAATGAATATGAATCCTGATCTTATAGAAGACAAGATCACAGACCGAACAAAAGCGATCATCGTCACACATGCTTGGGGATTACCTGCGAAGATGGACAAGATCGTTGAAATCGCACGTAAACACGATCTTTTTGTCATAGAAGACTGTGCCCATGCTTTGTTTGCAACATATAAAGGCAAATATGCAGGCACTTGGGGAGATGTAGGGTCATTTAGCTTTCAGATGTCAAAGCAGATGGGGCTTGGTGATGGAGGAATGGCTGTGACAAATGATGAGAAAATAGCTAAAGACTTGGATTTGAACGCGGGAGCCCCTACGTTTGCAAGCGTTGCTTATGGTTTGCATTGGAACTATCGTATGCCTGAACAAACTTCCGCTATCGGAATGGCACAACTCGAAAAAGCGAAGCTTTACGTCAAAGAATTAATTGAAGTAGCGTCTTTGTATGACTCTGCAGTCAAAGATTGCAAATGGATAGCTATCCAGAAAGATGAAGACGCAACTCATACTTATCATTTCTGGGGGGCAACTTTTTGGGGCGAGAAATACGGGCTGTCTATGGACGATTTCTTGAAAGTTTTAGATGAGGAAAATTGTTCATTATTCATTGGATATACGAATATGCCGGCATATCGTCATCCGCTTATCGCTCAACGTATGGGATACGGCAGAGGCTGTCCTCTGGATTGTCCACATTATAAAGGAGTTCACAACCAATATCCAGATGGACTATGCCCTAACGCAGAAGACCTTTTTCACAGAATGCTTTTAGTCTATACATTTTCGGACAAAGAATATCATAAACGCAACGCAGAAGCTTTATATAAAGCAATAAGAAAGTTATCTTAACAAACATTGGAATTTAACATAGAGAATTGTTTTATTAGTTTAAATATTTTTGGAGAAAGTTTTATGATCAGGCTTTTATCAAGATTTATTTTTCTTTTTGTCATTATCATTGCTTTATCAGGATGTGCGGTCTTTAGCATAGGAGAGAAAAAACCGATTCTTAAGCACGATGCCAAATTCTATATTCAAGAGGGCGATAATTATTTAAATGCGGAAAACTATGAGATGGCAATAGAGTCATACTCTAACGCACTGAAAAAAGATGCAAAATCAATAGAAACTCGCAGAAAACTCGCAGAGATTTATTTGAAGGTTGGAAATACTGATCTGGCATTGCGAGAGTTTGATAACATTCTCAAAATTAATCCAAAGTATGTTCTTGCCCATAATTATAAAGGTTTTATTTACAGTGATCAAGACAAATGGGAACTTGCCATCAAAGAATTTGAATCTGCCTTAAAGATAGACCCGAATAACCTTTATGCACTCGGACATCTTGGATTAGCATATAGAATGTCTGGTAGAACAGAAGATGCGAAAAATGTCCTGTTAAAAGCAATTGAACTTGATCCGGAGATGGATGATCCAGAAAGCAGAAATATTCATAACTATCTTGGTCTGGTGTATAAGGATGAGGAACGATACGATGAAGCTATAGCAGAATACAAAAAAACGTTGGAACACTTCCCAGATGACACAAAGGCAAGAAATTATATAGGTGAGATATATGAGATTCAAAATAGATACTATGAAGCGATAGCGGAATACAATAAGACGTTGAAGATATCCCCACAAGACCCTTATGCAAGATCAAGACTGGAAGCACTCCAAAGAGCAGGTATAAATACATTTTATGTTGATTCAATAGAGATAGTCAAAGATGACCCTGAGTATTATATCGGAAATGCCCCAGATGCTCGTCAATATCCAGATGCAGGGGCTATAATGCTTTTAAATAAGATAAGTTACGAGGTTACTGATAAAGGTCGTCTAAGATATACAATCCATTGGATAGTGAAGATATTCAATGATAGAGGTATCGCAGAGTTCGGAGAGATCGCAGTCCCGTTTAATTCAGTTTATCAGAATATAGGTGTAAACATAGCTAGAACAATATTACCAGATGGGACAGAAATAAATGCCGCTGATGATGCCTATCATGATATCACGTTGCCGGGCGTTGCTGATTATAATATATATTCTGACATAATGCTTAAAGTAGTCAATATGCCTGCATTAATGCCTGGTGCGATAATAGAGTTTAAGGCAACGGTGGAAGATGCTGAAGATTCAGATGGAAAATCTTGGATATGGGGCGGTATGGACTTTCAAAGCTCAGAGCCAATTCAAAACGCAAAATGTGTTCTCAGAGTCCCAAAAGACAAAAAGATAAACTGGAAGTTGAGCAATTGTCAAATAGACCCGATCATTACCGAAGATGAGAAAACTATGACTTATATATGGATTGCAAAGGATATTCCTGCGATATACCTTGAGGATGCTATGCCTCCTCTGGAAGAGGTCATACCGAACCTGTTTTTTACTTCTGACGAATCATGGGATAATGTCTATAAGTGGTATAAAGACCTTGCTGATCCAAAAGAGAAGCTTGATGATTTGCCCATCTTTGATATCAGTTTTGACTTTCAACCTGATCTTGATGATGGAGAAATATCAGAATCTCTAATGAAAACTTTTTCTGATAAAGGCATAAACCTATCCAAAGACGCTGTTTTGTCAAAAAACCTAGACGATGATAGTTGGAGGATAGTTGATGGCAAGAATATATACACGATTAAAAAACATGAATCTGCAATGACCGTCTATGATGAGGTAATAGAGAAAAAAACCCAAGAGTTAGTTGCAGATAAAGAGTCCGTGGAAGAAAAAATAAAGGCAATATATGAATATGTGGCAGGACAGATCAGATATGTAGCAATAGAATTAGGGCTTGGAGCCTATGAGCCGACATCTGCGATAGATGTTTTCACTTATAAATACGGTGATTGCAAAGACAAAACCACATTATTGATAGCAATGTTAAGACATATAGGGGTTACTGCTTATCAGGTTCTTGTAAGTCCAGCGCCGAATAGATCAGTAAACCTTGCAATACCATCGATCGCCCAGTTTTCACATGTGATAACTGCTGTCCCTTTGGATAATGGAGACTATTTGTGGCTTGATCCTACTGTCTCGACTTGCAGATTTGGCGATCTTCCAGCAGGCGATCAAGGACGAAAAGTATTTGTCATCGGAAAAGATAATGGGGAATTTGTAGATACGCCGATATTTCCGCCAGAATCAAACAAAATATATTCAGACGGAGAAATAACAATAACGGAGGATGGGACAGTAAAAGGTTGGGAAAAGACAACAGTTAAAGGACAAGTTGATATGTTTCTCAAATCTCTATATAAACTAATGAAATATAGCGAGCAGAGGAAATTATCCGAAAGTATAATCAACCAACGTTATCCGGGCGCAATCGTAAATGAATTCTTTATATCAGACGTAAGCAATTTAAATATACCTATGGAGATCAGGATCGGGTTTTACTGTCCTAAATATTTGTCTGATCTTGACGGAATGATCATATTTCCATTTCCAAGCGAGGATTTTTCGTCTTATGCAGGGCTTGTCAGTGGAAACGATGAAAGAAAATATGATTTCCATCTCGGATATAATATATCTGTCCAAAAGGATTTGACAATCTCAATTCCTGATAACTACCGAATAGGCTCATTGCCAGAAGACATATCAATCAATTACGAATTTGGCTCATTCATCAGAAGATATGAGAAAATAAGCGATACATCTGTCAGATATACAACTTCTCTGACCTTTAATACGCCCGTAATATCCTCTTCCGAATATCGTAATCTAAAAAGGATGTTTGAGACCGCTGCAAAGGAAGATAAAGCACAGATAATTCTGATGAAAAAATAGAGAAAATATGATATTAAAACCTCAGAATAACCGCCATTCTGTGAGAGCCGAAATTATCAAGGATAAACAAAGGATAAACAAAGGCGTAATCAAGTTGTAACGACAATCTTGACAATAAGATGCGATAGCTAAAACCTGACGATAATGACGTAGAATTAGCACCCAATCTAATGCCCACAGTTTCATTGATAAGCCAAATTTCTGTGCCTATTCGGGCGTCCATAGTATAATCTATGCTTCTGTAAGAAGTGTCTAGCAATGTTGTCAATTTCAGATCGAGGTTCTTTGAAGAGTTTATTTTATACGCGATGCCAAAGCGGAGGTTTGGAGATATTCTCTCCTTCACATTTAATCCAACATCCACAGGGACAAAGTTTTCGGCAGAAAAACCGACCGACATATCATCCTCTAATTTAAATAAAAAGCCCAAATCCAGTGTATAACAGGTCTTTGAGACACCGTTATCTGGTATATCATCGTCAATTTCCGTATATTCGTTTCCAGATATACTCCAACTCATTCGTTTTAGATTAAAGCCTGTATACAAAGCATTAATGAGCTTCTTCCCATAAGATAGACAGATAATATTTTCATCGTAGAAATTTGATTGAAATGTGTTCCAAGAAATTCCAATACTGTTCGATCTGAGCGGAAGGATATAACTGATGAAATGCTGACCAAGTTGATCTGTTTCGCTATTGTAAAGGGATGGTTTAAGACCGACATATAAGGCAGAATAAGATAAGTTTAGCTCTTGTTTTTCTATTTGAGATATACCAGCGGAGTTCCACATAGGGGCATTGCTGTCATCGGATAACGCGGTGTATGCACCTCCCATGCCCATAGGTCTGACACCGGTCCCTATATCTTTGAAATATGCTCCTATTGAGGTATTCAGGGCTAAAATGACGATCGCTATTAAGGGCAGAATTTTATTTGACATATCTTATTTATTGTCAATGGACATCAATTTATGTTATTTTTCATGTTCATTTCAAAATTATTAGATCTCAGAGTAACTTATTTCTTGAAATTTAAGATTATTTTCTTCTAATTCATATTCAATATATTTTATAGGCATACACCTATTATTCTTTTTGTTAAATTGTTTAAAACTTTCTATAATTCTTCTGTAATTATCTGACGCTTTGTTAATTATTTTTTTAGAAATTAAAACTGGCTGTATGTCGCTTATTCTGTTAGGAACATAATATTGTTCTAACCAGTCAACATACCTTTGAATTTGAATAATATTATCAGTGCTTGCTTCTATGGATTTTAGTTCAATAGGTAATACAATTTTTATGTTTACTTTAATTAAAGAAAGCATTACATCAATTCGTTGCATACCTACGCCACAAGAAACCTCATTCCCTAACCATTCGATAGTTAAGCCATTTAGCAAACTATTATCCAAACTTTCATTAGTTCCCCTACCAATATTTTGAACAATATAAGCTTGCAAATGAGATTCAAATGCCCTATTATCTCTATATTTTTTAATCAATCTGGGGAGGATATTTATTGCTTCTTTTCTTCCTGCATAGTTGTGTGAAAAGTTGTCCTATTTTATTTCTTGGGTTTGAACATCAAAAGTTAATTTATTGCCTATAAGTGTTTGGCGATTATTTTTATCCCTCAACAATTTAAAGAGTCTCTCACTTTCATATATTGTAATCATAGTATTTCCGCGATTGCCTTTAAGTTTTCTGTAAATTAGACTCCATAACATTTGATCTGGCGATTGGATATATTTTATTTCATCTAATGCTTCCCATTCCGTTACACCTTTTGCATAAACTTCGTAAGGTTCTATTAAGGTTCTAAATGTTAATGACTTAATTAGTTCCTGTTTTAAGAATTGATTAGCATCGTTATTATCTAAAAAAGATAAATCTTCCTTGGCTTTAAAAATTCCATAGAATTTACCTTCCCAAACTTTTTCAGAGTAATTCTGTTGTAAATAAAAAATAACAAAATCACCTTTTCTGATTCTTTGAGAATCAGCAATCATTCTGACCAAATTATTCTCAGTTGTATGATTTAAGGTAGTGTATGGATTGTTATTAAAATCAATGGAATTATCTTTAGCACCTGTTCCAGCAAAAAGATATTTTAAATGATACTTAAATGTATTTGTATCTACAATAAAAACATGTGTTGTTGTCATTTTTTCACCTTCTTAAATAAAAATATGTATTCATGTTTAAAAATATAAAATCCACCAACTAAAGCCCTATATCTCCATAATTCTTTTTGATTCATTTTCCCCTTTGTTTCCTCAAAATTTTTAATAATCGTCGATTTTAAAATATATCCTCCTCTCTTTAGGACTTCATTCATAGTATAAAATGCCAATGGAATCCACTCTCCTTGTGAATATTTATCTCCAATTACAACAACAAAATATCTTCCCTCATCTAAGACATCGTAAGTATTATTCACAACCTTGCCAAATAAATTCAAAAATTCTTTCACACTCTTAGCATTTGATAAATCTTTTTTGTTATTGCTAAACTTTATAATATCCCAATAGGGCGGATGCATTATTAAGAATTGAACAGATTTGATATTTCTTTTTTCTAATTCCTGTTTAAAATTTAATTCTGTACTATCTGCATTAATAACTTCGGTTTTAACATTAAATTTATTCTCTTCAGCAGAAATGTTCTTATTGGCTATCTCTACTACTTCTGGCAACAATTCTACACCAATTCCATTTCTACCTAATCTTTTACACTCAATTAACGTTGTTCCGCTTCCCAAAAAAGCATCCAAAACCCATTCACCTTGCTTTGTATATCTTCTTAGGAATTGATTGGGGATTTGTGGTATAAAGTTACCCCAATACCCAGCATTATGGGCTCCTGAATTATCACGTTTATCTAAAATCCATAAGCTATCTGTCAATATATCGTTATATTCTTTCCAACGATTCAGATTTAAATCGTTTATTTTACCTGTTTTGACCTCTGTTAAACTTTTCTTTAATCGTGTAATATAATATTTTGCTCTTTCGACAGTTTGGGCATCTGCTATCTGACTCAAATCATCTAAGAGTATTTCTTTATTCACTTTTACAGTATCTCCATTAGGGGAAATATTTAATAATCCTAGGTTATCTTTTCTTGGATTTTCGATAATTTCTATGATTTTTTGTATTTCAAACTTTACCTTATTATTTTCATTCAACTCTTCAATTTTAGATAAAGCTTTCAAGAACATATCTTGATTAATTATAGATTCTGTCTTCCAATTGGTCTTTTTATTAGAATCAATATCAAAATCAAATAAGGTTATGTCATCATCTTTCATATTATCCACCATTTATTCGCCATAAAACAAAGTGAGGATTATTATCATTATTAATCTTTTTATTTTCAAGTTTATGAAAAGTTACAGCCCAAAAATAAGAAAAAATCTCGTTTAACTTTCATTAGATGAAAGTTGCAAAGAAATATGTTGTCCTCCTTTGCATAAAAAATTAATATGACAATACACAGTTTAAAGCTATCTTGGCATACAGCACTTTTTGTATTTTTTGCCACTCCCGCATGGGCATGGATCATTTCTTTCTGGAACTTTTTGGTTTTTTTTTGCTAAAGACTGATTTTGTTTATTCTGACGGGCAATTTGAGTTTTCAACCTTTCAGCTAACATTTTAAATCTGATCTCTGTATAGGAGAAAAACTGTTTATAGGCAGGGCATAGATAGTCCATTTTATCATTATATCTATAATGTTGGCAACCACAGTAACAGATAAAATTATAATCACAGGTTTTGCAGTCTTCAAATACATCAAAATTGCACTTTTTCCTGCTAAAATCCAGCATTTTTTGGCTATTGATGATTTCTATAAGAGACGTCTTCAATATATTTCCCAGTAATAAAGGCTCTTCCACAAAAAAATCGCAAGGATAAACATCCCCATTGTATTCAATAACCGCATAATTTCCGCATTCTTTCATAAAGATACACGCTTCTGATCTAATGCCTGCGTATATATTAGCAATATTGTCAAAAGTTCTGATTGAAACAACTGGATTGCCGTTATTATACCATAGGTCAAATAATTTGCAGAGAAAATCGCCATAGTCTTTTGGACTGACGGAAAAATCTGTTGGTTGCCCACTTGTTTTGTCAAATTCAACAGCAGGAATGAATTGAAGGTAATGAAATCCATTCTCTAGAAAGAACTTATATAAGACATCGGCTTTTTGAGAGGTCAGATCATTGACAACAGAGAGAATATTAAATTCTACTTTATGTTTTTTGAGTATACTTATACCTTCCATTACACTTTGGAAAGTTCCTTTTCCACGATAATATTCGTGGATTTCCTTAGGACCATCAAGGCTAATTCCAAGCAGGAAGTTATATTCGTGGAAGAGTTTAGCAAAATCGTCATTTATGAGCGTTGCGTTAGTCTGCACGCTATTGCCAACATATTGCCCTTTGTAACCATAGGTCTGCTGAAGCAATACAACCTTTTTAAAGAAATCTACTCCCATCAGTAAAGGCTCTCCACCTTGCCAACTAAAAGCGCCGTATTGACCGGTAATGTCGAGATACTGAGATATAATTGTGTTCAACACTTCATCGCTCATTTTGTGGACTGTGTCAGATTTATATGGATCAGATGGGCGTTGATGGTAGAAGCAGTATTCACAATTTAAGTTACAATCAGCAGAAGTAGGCTTAATTAATAGGCTAAACTGCCTTCCGATGGTATTTATAGGTTTTCCTTCTCTTGGCATTTGATTATTTTATGATAAATCTTTTTGAAATACGAGAAAATATCCGTTAAAAATGTGTCTCAACTTTAATAATTTGAAATTATTTAATTGTTCGTTGCCAAAAACTATCGACATTTTTCTTATAGCAATTTCTTTATCTTTCTCTGTATGATAAGGAGTTACAAGATTTATTGTATTGTCAGAGATTTCAGGATACTTTTTGGAATTCAAAATGTTCCCTTCCGCTTTTACCTCTGTCATTATCCTAAATCGTAATTTTATTGAAGCTTTGTTAATGGTTCTTACTTTGCTAAAGTTTTCTTGTTCTGAAAACACCATTATCAGTAAATTTTTTATTTCATCATTAATTTTTAATCCACTTTGTAGTAATCTCTCCTATAATACTTGTGAAAAAGATTGACTTATTAAGTCACTTGTTTGAATGGTTTCAAAAAAACTACCATGAACTAATAAAACTTTTATTTTTCCTCGTTTTTTACCTCTTATCAAATAATAAACATCCCTAATGGGCAAAGAATTAATATCATCTCCAGCATCTTCCATTTGTTGTTTAATTATACTATTTTTCCCTTTAATCAACTTTGATATTTCTTTTTTCCCTGTTGGAATTGTGGAATTGAAAGAAGAAACTGTATAAGTGTCGCTATCTTTCAATTCAATAAGCTCTCCACCTGTAAACAATTCATTCTTGGAATTAACTCTAATTGCCATATCAGGAAATTGTCCCTTATTTCTGCAAGAAAGAAGATTATCATTAAATGGGAAATCTTCTAATTTCGGAATATTAATAAACTGTTCTTTATTTTCAACAAGTGTCTTAAAAAAATGATAAATTGAATACATTAGCTTTATCTCGTTCAGTTTTCAAACATCAAAAGTTGATTAAGCTCAATTTTTGATCGGATATCATTTTCATTCCCCCAAATTTCTGATAGATTATCAGTACAATTATAGTCTTTGTAATATTTTTGAATCAAATCTTCTTTCCGTATATTACCAAGTCGCCTTTTTATAAGATCAACATTTACAGGGTCGATCTCAATCCCTATTGAATTTCTTTGTAATTGATGTGCCACACACAAAGTTGTGCCAGTGCCAGCAAAAGGGTCAAGTATCCAATCACCAACTCTTGAAGAGCTTAAAATTATCCTAACTAAAAGAGCTAATGGAGTTTGTTGTTTATGAAACCTTTCCCCATTCTTTGTTCTGATCGCTTCGTCACCAGCAAAATATCCTGATGTTAATTCTCTTATATCATCCCAAACATCTGTTAAAAAAACACCATTTTCCCTTTGATATTTATAATTCGGTGGCAATGGAGGTTCAATGCGCAGTCTATTAAATGTTTTTGCTTTCTCTCCTTTTGTAGCATAAGCAATTATTTGATAATGTTTTCCATATTTACCAGCAACAGGAACAGCAGAAGTTTTTTTCTTCCAGATAATCAAATTCTGAAAGTGCCACCCAGTTTCACGAAGGCACCTTAGAACATATTCTGTGTTTTTTTCTCTTTGCATAAAATATATTGATCCGCCTTTATTTGTTATGTGAAAAATTGATTTACAAACATCAGCTATCATAATCCAATATTGTTCTTCGCTCATATTATCATTATGATAGGCATATTGTTTGTTTTGATTAAAAGGTGGATCTAAAAAAGTCAAATCAATCTTGTGATCAATTAACCTACTTCGGAAAACATTTAAGCAATCATCATTTATTATCTGATAAATCATAAATTCGCCTTCCGATCATCTACTTGGTTAAAAGCTAAGAAGTAAAAACATTTTTGACTTTATCGAATACGCTCTTACTTTCTGCATTGACCTTTTCGCCTCTGATCCTTGCCAATTCACGTATAAGGTTTTCCTCTTTTTCCGATAGTTTCGTTGGAATTTCGACATTGACCTTTACCAAAAGATCGCCATTACCATGTCGTCCGCGTAGATGTGGAACACCTTTTCCTTTCAATACAAAAACCTTTCCGTTTTGTGTTCCTGGTGGAATGTCGAGCTTTTCTGATCCTCCGATAACAGGTATATCAATACTAGCGCCGAGCACTGCCTGAGTGAAAGCAATATTAACCTCACAAATCAGATCATCATCACGTCTTTGGAATATTTTATGGGGCTTTATATGGACGACAACATGCAGGTCTCCAGGACTTCCACCTTTGATGCCAACCTCACCAGCACCTGAGTATCTTAAAACCAGTCCATCCATTGCGCCTTTTGGGATCGTTATTGAAAGTTTAGATATATGAGGCACACGTCCTTGAGTATTACAAACTTCACATGGATCTGTTATTATAACGCCTTCACCGTGGCATCTTGGACATGTGTAGCTTGTGACAAAGAATCCCGATCTTTGGTGCACTTGTCCTTGACCATTGCATGTCGGACACACAGAAGGTGCAGAACCTGATTTTGTCCCTCTACCACGGCAGGCTTCGCATACTTTCATTGTAGGGACATCTATTGTCATTTCTTTTCCGTAAACAGCATCTTCCAAACTGATCTCTATATCTTTTCTGAGATCATTCCCCCGTTTAGGTCCTGACCTTTTGGTTGTGCGTGTCCCAAAAAAATCGTCAAATATACTACCTGATCCGAATAGATCATTAACTATATCCTCAAATGAGCCGAAACCAAAACCACTGCTACCAGAAAATACGTTGCCTTCTACTCCACTCCAGCCAAATCTATCATAATTTGAACGCTTATGAGGGTCTTTCAAAATCTCATAAGCCTCCTGAATCTCTTTAAACTTCTCGGTAGCTTCCTCTCGCCTATCTGGATTTTTGTCTGGATGATGCTCTTTTGCCAACCTGTAATAAGCTTTTTTTATTTCATTTTCATCAGCGTTTCTATCCACACCCAAAACTTCATAAGGATCTCTTTTAGCCACTTATCATCCTCTCCATGTCATTGATATTTTATGCAATATATGAGTTCAACGTCAATTTTTTGCAAAACCATTTCTTACAAGAATATATCTAAGAATTTCTAGATTCTGATTCATCGTCCTTGTGAGTATCATCAGAATCTTCCTGCGACTCTGGACCAGTATTATGTTGTCCCTCTTGAGCTTGTTGTCCAGTAGACGCTTGCGTGTAGAGCTTTTCTGTTAGTCTACGGGATTTTTCTGTCAGAGAATTCGTTAAAGATTTTATTGATTCAATACTATCATCTGATAATGCTTGTTTAAGGTCTGTTACCAAGTTTTCAAGTTCCTTTTTATCGGCTTCATCTATTTTACCTTCGTATTCTTTGATATTTTTTTCCGCAATATATATTGCGGACTCTGCGTTGTTTCTTGCTCTTGCCTCATCCAGTCTTTTTCTGTCGTCTTCTATATGTGACTCTGCATCTTTTATCATCCTGCTTATCTCTTCATCGCTCAGTTTTCCTGATGCTTCTACCCTTATTTTTTGTTCTTTTCCTGTGCCTAGGTCTTTTGCAGATACATTGAGTATACCATTAGCGTCTATGTCAAAAGTAACCTCAATGCGAGGCGTCCCTCTTGGTGCTGGCGGAATGCCAACGAGTTCAAACCTGCCAAGACTTTTGTTAAATGCTGCGATCTCACGTTCGCCCTGCAAAACATGTATACTGACTGCGGATTGATTGTCCACTGCGGTTGAAAATATTTGAGATTTCGTTGTCGGAATAGTGGTGTTTCGTTCGATCAGCTTTGTGAATACCCCGCCTCGTGTTTCTATGCCCAGAGACAACGGCGTAACATCAAGCAATAACACATCTTTGACACCTTCATCCCCCGAAAGGATACCACCTTGTATCGCAGCGCCTATTGCCACAACTTCATCTGGATTAACTCCCTTATGCGGCTCTTTGCCGAACAATTCTCTAACTACTTCCTGAACTCTCGGCATTCTTGTCTGTCCGCCAACTAAAATAACCTCATCTATATCGTTTGCAGTCAGACCAGCATCCGCTAACGCTTGTTTACACGGTCCCACTGTTCTTTGAATCAAATCATCAACCAATTGCTCCAATTTTGCCCTGGTTATCTTGATATTCAGATGTTTAGGACCGCTTGCATCCGCAGTTATAAAAGGTAAATTGACCTCTGTCTGAATAGTAGTTGATAGCTCACATTTTGCCTTTTCAGCGGCTTCTTTTAGCCTTTGAAGTGCCATTCTATCGTATCGAAGGTCTATACCATGTTCTTTTTTAAACTCATCCGCAAGATAATCCATAATCCTTTTATCGAAGTCATCTCCGCCAAGATGAGTATCTCCGTTCGTTGATTTGACCTCAAAAACGCCTTCGCCGAGTTCAAGTATGGAAATATCAAAAGTCCCACCACCTAGATCATAGACAGCTATTTTCTCATCCTTTTTCCCCTTACCAAGACCATATGCAAGCGATGCAGCAGTTGGCTCATTTATTATCCTTAAAACATCGAGCCCTGCTATCTTCCCCGCGTCCTTTGTTGCTTGTCTTTGGCTATCGTTAAAGTATGCAGGAACGGTTATAACTGCTTGGGTCACTTTTTCACCTAAATATGATTCAGCAGTTTCCTTCATTTTCTTTAATATCATAGCCGATATTTGTTGGGGCATATAATCATTGCCCTGTATCCGAACAACCGCATTACCAGCTTCTCCTTGGACGACTGCATATGGCACATTTTTTATCTCGTCTGCAACTTCATTTATCTTTCTGCCCATAAATCGTTTTATAGAGAAAACTGTATTTTCTGGATTTGTTATTGCTTGTCTTTTGGCTATCTGACCGACAAGAATTTCGCCCTCTTTTGTCCAAGCAACTACTGATGGCGTTGTGCGCATACCCTCAGCATTAGCAATAACTTGCGGTGTTCCGCCTTCCAATATCGCTACACACGAATTTGTTGTTCCTAAATCTATTCCTATTATCTTTGACATAATATCCTCAATTCTGGACTAAAACTTCGGAATTTTTTCAATTTAATAATAATATATTTATTTCATTAGATATATTATTTCATTTCCCTTTTGAAACTGCAACCATCGCAGGTCTTATAACTCTATCTTTAAGGATATAGCCTTTTTGATATTCTTCTGTAACCACATTTGCTGGATACTCTTCTGAATCCACGTGCATAACCGCTTCATGATAGTTTGGATCGAATTGCTCTCCAACTGCTTTTATTGGTATGACGCCTTCTTTTTCTAGAAGGTTTATTATCTGGTTAAATATAAGCTTGACGCCTTCAAGAAAAGATTCAAAGTTCTTTGATTCATTAGCGGACTGTATAGCTCTTTCAAAATTATCAACAATTGGTAATAGTTCTTTGATCAAGCTTTCAGACGCATATTTTCTGATATTTTCATATTCTCTTGCACTACGTTTTTTATAATTATCAAACTCCGCTGCTAATCTAAGCATTTTGTCTATTGCAGATTCTGTTTGCATTCGAGCTTCTTCTAATTCTTTTTGCATAAGAGCCATTTCTTCTTCGCTTGCTTTTTGTTCTTTTTCCAATTCATTTTCTAGATTATCTTTTTCTGAATTATTCTTTGTGACTTCTTCCATCATAACCTCCTTAACTTTGACAGATCACACATGAAAACGAAAATATATAATATCACCATCAATCACGGTGTAATCTTTTCCTTCAAGATGGACAAATCCATGTTCTTTCGCATCCTTCATTGATCCAGCTGAGATGAGATCGTTATAATGGACGACCTCTGCCCTTATAAATCCCTTTTCCATATCGGAATGAACTTTTCCTGCTGCTTTTGGCGCGAGAGTACCTCTCTTTATCGACCATGCCCTTAATTCATTTTCATTTGCAGTAAAAAAAGTTATAAGATCAAGCAGGTCGTAAGATGCTTGGACGATTCTTTCAAGGCTTGATTCTTTCAGTCCCATTTCGGACAAGAAAGCCTTTCTTTCTTCTGGATCAAGCTCATTCAACTCTGCTTCCAGTTTGGAGCTTATCGGTATTATTTCAATTCCTTGTTCTTCTGCAACTTTTCTTGCAGATTTCAGATATTCATTGGAATCATCGGAGATGTTATCCTCACCAACGTTAGCAATATATATCATCTTTTTATCCGTCAAAAGTTGGTATTCTTTCATAAAATCCTTTTCGTGTTCAGAAAACTCGATTTTCCTAGCTGGTATTCCCGATTTAAGCAGGTTAAGAAGTTTTTCTAGAAAATGAGCTTCCTCTATTATGTTTTTATCACCAGACTTTGCTGAGCGACTGGTTTTATCATATCTTCTCTCTATAACTTTAATATCGGCTAAAAGCAGTTCAGTATTTACTATTTCTATATCAAACTCCGGATCGATTTTGTCAGCGATATGAGCAACGTTTTCATCATCAAAACATCTGACAACGTGGAGTATGGCGTCAACATTACGAATATGCCCAAGAAATTCATTTCCAAGTCCTTCGCCTTGACTAGCACCTTTGACTAATCCTGCTATATCTACGAATTCCACCGACGTTGGAGTAGTCTTTGGCGGATTAAGAATTTCTTTTAGCTTCCAAAGTCTTTCATCAGGCACGGTTACAACCCCGACATTTTGATCTATCGTGCAAAATGGATAGTTCGCTACCATCGCATTTCCCATAGTTAAGGCGTTGAAAAGTGTTGATTTACCAACATTTGGAAGACCTACTATCCCAAGTTGCATTTGATTTTATCCCTCTTTCTGTCGTGAATTAAACTTGTTCATAGCACTTTCTATACCTTCAGAAATTATAACCTTTATCGCATCAACCGCTAATTTTTCTGTTTTGTCGATCACTTCTCGTTCCTCTGATGAAAACCTGCTTAATACGAAATCTATCGCTTCTATGCCTTTGGGAGGTTGACCGATGCCTATCCTAATTCGCGGAAAAGCCTCACTGCCAAGAGATTCTATAATGGACTTCACCCCTTTATGACCACCTGCACTCCCACCTCGCCTAATACGAATGAGCCCCAGTTCAAGATTTAGATCATCATAGATCACAATTATATCCTCTAATGGTATATTATAATTTGACACAATAGCATTTACCGCAGTTCCGCTTGAGTTCATAAATGTCTGCGGTTTTGCTAAAATTATCTCCTGTGATCCTAATTGTCCATTTAAGATTAATGAGTGATATTCTTCTCTAAAATCTGGTTTAAGACCAATCTCATGACAAAAGAGGTCTACTATATCAAATCCTACATTATGTCTTGTATATTCGTATTTCGGAGTAGGGTTACCAAGACCGACTATAAGTTTCAAAAATTTTTTTCCTTTCTAATATTTCAGAGTATATACAGATCCAAAAAAGAATTTAAAAGAAAAAACCCTCTAATTCATAATCTTATCAAATAAATTGACACAATGTCAAGTCTCATTAGCTATTCGGTTCAGTTAAAATGCTTGACAATATACAAATTATACCTTATACTGCAATATAATTTTGAAATCCTACCAATGTTAATGTCAATAAAATTTCAAAATAAGGAGGCAACAATAGATATGTTTAATGGATGTTACACAGCTCTTATTACCCCAATGACGGAAAAAGGTATAGATTATGAAGGGCTAGAAAAATTAGTAGAATTTCAGATTTATTCAGGTGTTAGCGGGATACTGGCTGTCGGGACAACAGGTGAAAGTCCTACCCTCGTCTGGGAAGAACATAGCAAGGTGATAGAAGAAGTATATAAAAAAGCAAAAGGAAGATGCACAATTATCGGCGGTACTGGAAGCAATTCAACCTCAGAGACTATGCTAGGCACAAAGCATGCTGTTGAAAATGGTGTTGAAGCGGTGCTATTGGTTGACCCGTATTACAACGGTCCTAGTTCACTTGAAATAAGACGGGAATATCTCGAGCCGATTGCAGAAGCTTTTCCGAAGACAAAAATAATACCATATATCATACCCGGGCGGACAGGCACACAGCTTTCTGCACAAGACCTTGCAATTGCCTATAAGAAATATCCAAATATATGTGCGGTAAAGGAAGCTACTGGCGATCTTGAAAATATGAAGCTTATAAGAAAATACTGCGGAGATAACTTTGTCATTCTCTCTGGTGATGATGATAAAACTTTCAGTATGATGACTGACCCTGCTATAAAGGCTAGCGGTGTCATTTCAGTTGTATCTAATATAGCGCCAAAAGCAGTTCAAGAGATGACCAATTATATAAATAAAGGTGATGTCACAAACGGTGAAAAGATAGTTAAGGCATTACAACCGCTATTTGAAACGTTGGTAACTGTTAAGACACAAGAGGAAACGCCATATGGAATGGTAATGTGCAGAGCAAGAAATCCGTTAGCTATTAAGACCTTTATGAATATACTTGGTATTCCTTCGGGGAAGGTCCGTCAGCCATTAGGCAAAATGACTAAGAAGGGGATTCAGGTCATTATAGACGCTGGAAAAAGAGTTCTCAAGGATAATCCAGAAATATTCAGTCCGATAGAAGATTTCTTCGGTATTGATGTTGAAGAAAGGCTGAATGATGAAAGATATACTGATGGTTTATATTACAAAGAGTATTAAACATTTGTTTGTAAAAGCGTTAATCGTTGGGTGTATAGCTTTAGTTTTCGCATTTGCAAAGGAGCCCGATATGGATGAAACATTTAAAAATCCGCCAAATGAATATAGGATGCTTCAAATAATTCATCATTATTACGATGAAAATCTTGCCGAAAACTATAAAAAACTTGGATTTGGTGGAGTTGTTGCAAACGTAAGTTTCAATAATTATCTTGAAGATGAATCTGCGTGGAACAGTTTTGTTAAATGTCTTAACGATTTTCGTAGTAAAGGGCTTCTATTTTGGATCTATGACGAGAAAGGATATCCAAGTGGAAAGGCAGGCGGGTTGACCTTGAGAGATCATCCTGAATACGAGGCTCTTGGTGTTTTGTTTGCAAAGACAGAAGGAAAAGGCACTATACATCATAAAATGCCCGTGAAAGATAGCATTTCATCTCCGCCACTATCAATTATCGCTGTGCCGATTTCAAACGATAAATATGATATAACTGGAAAAATTGACCTGATGGATAGATTTAAGTATGGAGACTCTGAGATCGTATGGAACGCGCCGGATGGGAAATGGTGTGTAATGTCGTTTCACATCAGTAAAATGTATGAAGGCACGCATTGCGTAACCAATTATTCTGACACATTACCTTATATCAACATAATTGATCGTGATGCGGTAGCGCGTTTTATCCATCTAACGCACGATGCCTATAAGCAAAGGTGCGGCGATGCTATCGGGGATTATGTCCAGGCTTTTTTCACTGATGAACCTTCGCTTATGACACTTTATTTGAAAAAAGATAAAGGATTGCTTCCTCCGATACCTTGGAGTAACAGTTTCCGTCAGGATTTTCAAAGCTATATGGGATATGACATTGTTCCTGATTTACCTCATCTTTTCGTTGATTGTGGAGAAGATACAATCTATAAAAGGCTACAATTTTGGAAAGTGGTATCTAAACTTATAGAAGAGAACTTTTATGGTCAAATTCAGGACTGGTGTCATAAAAACGGGACAAAGTCATCAGGTCATGCTTTATGGGAAGAACATCTATCTTGGCACGTCGGATTTGAGGGCGATCTTTATAGGGATTTGCGAAGAATGGATATCCCCGGCATAGATATACTTAGTTCTAATCCGACTCAACATGTGCAAGCAAGGCACATACCAATCCCTAAATTTGTAAGTTCAGTTGCCCATCTTTCAGGCAGAGAGCGTTGTATGAGCGAAACATCGAGCTTTATACAAACGATGACTAAACAGCCTTGTTCCTTTGAGCAAAGGATCGGCACTATCAATTGGCAATATGCGCTTGGATTAACGTGTATAACTTCATATTATCGTTTGGACGAGTTCAAAGACGGTGAATTGAATATATTCAATGAACATATAGGCAGGCTTGGATTTATGCTTACAGGCGGAAAGCATATTGCAGATATAGCGGTTTTTTATCCTGTTCACAGTTTTTGGGCAGAATATTATCCAACCAATGATATTGCCCAGTCTTTTCGTCTAAGTGAAAGAGCCAAACGTATAAACAATGATTTTAGCGAGGTCTCTTGCGAACTTTTAGCAAATCAGTTGGATTTTGACTATATCGATGATCAGGCAATACTTGAAGGTCGGATTAAAAATAGAAAGATTAACGTCGCTGAGGAATCTTTTAGTTGTCTGGTTCTTCCCAATGCTTACGTAATGCCAGTAGAAGTTTATAGGAAAATTGAAGATTTTGTGAACTCTGGTGGAAGCCTGATCGTTATTGGCGGATTGCCAGCTATAGGAATGACAAAAGAAGAGACAAAGATTGTTGGTGAAATATCCAAAAGGTTGGAAAAATCTGATAATGTTATCAATGCAAGTAATATCACTGATGCGATAAGATCAATCAAAGGATTTTTAGATGCTGACTTGTCACTTGATAATGCTTGCAGAGAACTGATGTATATTCATCGTCAAAAACATGGAAAAGATATTTATTTTGTATCAAATAGTCTTGATAAAACAATCAACAGGGAGATCACATTTAGATGCACGGGCAAGACATCAATCTGGCATCCGACAACAGGTGAGATAAAACCGATCGTCGGCACAGAAAAAAATGGCAAAACTAGCATTAGGATTAGCTTAAAGCCTTTTGAAGGTTTGTTCGTGGTTTTCAATTAAGTTGGAAATTCTCGGTTACTCTTGACAGCAACACTTTTTTCTGATATTATTTGTTTACGGATAAGTAATATGACTAACCAGACATTTATCTCAATGAGAGTGTTAGTGAGTTGAAGATAACAATTTGTATAGTAATTACCTACCTGATTTTATCTTTGTCAACGGTTTCAGTTATAGGTTCTGTTGGTGATGTAGAGATCAAACTTATCTCGCCTATTGGTGCTATTGCAAGGTCTGTTATACCTGGCTGGGGGCAGTTGTATACTCATAACAAGTTTCAAGGCTTATTGGTGTTTCTTTCAGTGAGTGCCTTGAGTGGTCTAGGAATTCAGACTGATGCAGAATATCGCAGTTATTATAACCAATATAAGGAACTAGTTTATTCAGGTTCTGATCAATCTCCTTATTATTATGATAAGGCGAATGATTATTATAAGCTCAGCCGATTTTTTATCTATACAGCAGCAGGTATATGGGTTTACAGTGCCATAAATTCTTATATTGACGCTCATATATATAATGCCAGAATTCAGTCTTCTGCTATTGATATAGATTCACAGAGACTTCAAATGATAAAATAGCTCGCTGAAAAATAGCTATGTCAAATATTAAGTGTTTAATATTAGTTGATAGACGGGGTGATTAAATTTGTTTCGTAATATAGCAATAAACAACTATAAACAACAATATAGTATTTTTATCTTTAATGCTATTCTTATTTTTACAATCGGAGTGTCTATTTTGCTTTCTGGTTGCGGAGACGTAGAACCAGTAACTACTCCGCCACCTCCAGAGGTTGCTGAGATCAGCAATGTCCTGAAAAACAGATGGAAACTAGGATATGAGACAGAATCTTTGGACTTGTATATGTCCGCATTTTGGAAAGAGGGCTTTTTCTATTGGTCTGATATGGCAACTGATGACAGAATTGATGATGACGTGATATTTGATAACTGGGAAGAGGAAAGGGATAGCGCTATAAGGGTTTTCAAAAATTATCGCAACATAGAGATAGAGATTTCTGAACCGCCCGAAGTTAAAATCCTTAATGAAGAAAGGACAAAGGCTGAAGTCAGAAACCATTACAAAATCCAGCTCTACGTTCCCGAAGGGACATCTTTGCCTGGAGGTTACGAAGCATATTATGCAGAGGGAGACAATATATTCATTTTTGAATATAGGGCTAATGAAAACGGAAAAATGGAATGGCGAATTACTGAATGGAGACAAAACGAATATAGTAAAGAAGAAATAGAGGCTGGTTGGAAACAATAGTTTTTTGATAACAATCAGTAAATCAGAATTTGTTAGTCACTGGTTAGTTTTTTCTCTGAGCTTCAGAGAGTTAACCACTGGCTATCAAATAAAGTATAATATGTACTCAAAATATATTGCTTTAATGATAAATTTTATGCTGATCTTTGTTATGTTATCTTCTATATCAACTGCTGTTACTGGTGATAATGAGATAAGTGATCAAGAATACGTTATAGGATATGGAGATCAACTTCTTATAACTATTGTGGGTCATGAAAAAGAGTTAACCGCCTCAGTTATAGTCCGTCCCGATGGTATGATCACTTATGACATTGTAGGAGATATAAAAGCAAAAGGGTTGACCATTAATCAACTCGCTCAATCAATAAAAAATAAGCTATTGGAGATCGGATATTATGATAAGGCACAAGTAACTGTTCAACTTAGAGAATCGCGCCAAGATATATATGTAATAGGAGATGTATTAGAGCCAGGAATAAAAAAGATCATAAAACCTATAAATGTCATTCAAGCACTTGCTTCCGCCGGTGGTTACAAAGAGACAGCTGATCTTGCTAATGCCAAAATAATAAAAGGGCAAAATGACGTTATTACTGTAAATCTCAACTTCCTAAAAATCCCGCCGTCAGATAGAAAAAACGAAGTTTTTGAAATCCTAGATGATAGGTATATGCTTAGAAATGGTGATGTGCTTGTGATCCCATCATCAATCAAAGATGAACAGATAAGTGTAATAGGTTATGTCCACAAACCCGGTAAATATTCAGTAAAATCTGATATTACTATTATAGAAGCGATAGCACTCGCTGGTGGAGCATTAGAAGATTCTGCTAATCTTAGGAATGTATCAATCATCTCTAATGGTAATGTGAAAACTGTTGATGCTACAAATGCTTGGGAAAAGACCTCTGCATCAATGGACGAACTTAGAATAAAGCCCGGAGATAGTGTGATTGTCCACGAAAGAGAGGTTTTCACTGTTTTAGGCAATGTTGAAAATCAAGGGCAGTTCAAAATAGGTGATGAGATGACAATAGCAGAAGTTCTAGCTCTATCTGGACTAAAAACAGGGGCTGATCTGAAACATATAAGGGTTGTAAAATCCAATGGACAAGAGATAACTATCAATGCCTCTGATCTGTGGAAAAATCCGAGTAAATATAAAGATGAAAAAATTAATGCTAGAGATATTGTTATCGTTCCCGCGCGTCGTAATATAAACTGGAATGTTATTTATACTGTCGTTTTGTTAATAAGCACGTTATATGCTATTGTGAGCAATGTAACGAAATAATAGTGTGAGGACATTCTGTGGAGAGAGACGTCCATCTTCGCGATTACCTTTTAATCATCCGCAGACATGATTTTGTGATAATCATAAGCTTTCTTCTAATTTTCGGTTCTGCACTTGTTGTGGCTTTGTATATCCCAAGAGTATATGAAGCTACCGCTGTCATAGAAGTTCAGCAAGGAATAAGTCCATCGGGGTTAAACGGCATAATGCAAGGGCTAATCTCCAGAGGCTCAGATCAAGTTTCTATGGAAACAATATGCAGGCGGTTTGTCAGTAATTCACTTCTAAATAATGCAATTCACAATTTGAAATCTCGTTCTTTAGAGACATATAGGGATTTATCGCCAGAGTTTTTGGCTCCAAGGATAAATGCAAAGATCATTCCAGATACTAGAATGATTGAAGTCAGCGTTAAAATGAGAAAAGATGAAGGCGGGTCACAGCGCGCGGCGAACATTGTCAATGAATTGATAGTTGTTATGCAAAATCAGAGGCAGGAAAAAACGGGATTAGAAATAGATCGTCAGCAAAGCTTTATAAATGAGAAAGTGCGGGAGATCGAATCTCAATTGAAAAGCACAGATCAGGACATCAAAAGTTTCTTGAAGAGTAAAGGGGATTCTATAACGTGGTCATTATACGCGGATTATATATTCAATAGAATGAAAAATTTAATTGAAATTAAAGAGACGAATGAATTTCGGCTTGAATCAGAGCGAAAAAAATTGGCTGAATTGAAATCCCGAATTAGTAAGGAGCCAGAATTTATAGAGTATTCTAGGACTTTATCTCAGGATGCATTATGGAACAAATATAGGACTGATCAAGCTGATCTGAATCTGAAACTTATAGAAGCCAAGTCTGAAGCTGGGCTTGGTAGTAAAAATCCAAAGATAGAGTCAATTCAATATCAGATTGATCAGCTTAATGATAAGATGAAAAGTCTTGGCTTAGAATTGATGAATGTATCGTCAAAGACAGAGTCACGCAATCCTACCTATGAGGGATTAGCAAGACAGATTATAGAATGCGAGCTTAATATACTTTTATACTCCACTAGTATTGATTCTACTGAAAAATTGATCAAGAAGCTTGACGCAGAAAAGGAAAAGCTCTTTTCTGAGATGCCTGAGAATCAATATAATCTTGATAAGATGAATCGAGAGATAGGATATAAACTAGACATTTATAAAAATTTGTTGACGAAGAAGATTGAATCGGAGATAGCAAATTTGCAGAGTGTTGATAGTGTATCAAGAATAAAGGGTGGTATTGAGATAATAGATTTAGCTCAACCTGTAAGTCGTCCGATAAGTCCTAGGATAAAGTTTATTGTCATAATTGCAAGTATTGTGGGGTTAGCTGTCGGGTTGTCAATGGCGTTCTTAGTAGATTATTTTGAAAAGAGTTAAAGAAATTTCGTAATTGACATATTGTATTTAGTAGTGTATTTATATAAATACGTTTTTAGTTACCAAATAGTTTACATAAAGCGTTAAAAAATCCCTTGACATGATAAAACAAAAATGCTATCTTATGAAAAACGTTTAAAAGGAATCAGGAGATATATTATATAATGCTTGTCAATTTTTCATAAAAAATTAAGTATTTAATAATTTGTAAATAGCGTTTTTATATGGTTCGCTGATCAGAGACATAGGCGGATGTTGCTTGAATTGGCGAAGAGAGTTAGAGGTGATGTGGAGTTAGTAAGTTCTTCTGTATTTATGTAAATTACTGCCTTTATTAAGGCTTGGTTTTATTACTAAAACATAAGAACTGACAGAAACGAGAATTTAAGGAGTTGATAACCAGACAAACTAGTGCTTAAGTAGTGTGTTTATAGTGAAGGAAGATGGGGTGGTTAAACTCGCTCAGATTTACAGAGCTTTGTCTGGCGATCAAAAACCTAAAAACCATGATTCAAGCAAGATAGTTTACGGTTTTTGAGAGGAGGTCGTTCCCTTAATTCTATTCAAGGAGGCTAAACAATGAAGTTTTTACGAGCCTGTTTTTGGTCCTTTACCCTTGCGGTTATATTAGCCGTATCATCACTATTTTTAGGTGGTTGTGCATCAATAAGCACGGGAGGACCTTCGCAACCGCTATTGCCACAATTAACAGCGGAAGAGAAGTTCTCCGACCGTTTCCAATTGGAAGAAGAGCCTTTCTTCTTTTATGATTTGTTTGGTAGAGAGTTGCTAGAAGGAAATGAAGTCCATCAGTATATTGAAGAAAAGCAATTTGACGCCGCTGGTAACCTTGTATTAGGTCGAACTGGTCAGTTGGACAGTGTTAGATATGTCAGTCAGCTAGACCGAACTGTTCTTACGGAAGATACCTATCGTGGAAGACATACCGAATTTACAATAGGTGATCATTTAACAATTAAAGACAAAACCCTTTTCCCTATGTCTTATATTATGCATAAGACGGAGTTTGATGGTTTCAGATGGGATTTGTCATTCCAGTCTAATAAGCATCTTTTCAGCGTATTAAGTTCCCGTATATCAAACCCGATATATGCAGCGGAAGTCGGTGCGGCCGGTTCACTTGCCCCCACGATTGGTCGTAGAAACTCTGATACCTTTCTTGAAAACAAGAGATTGGTTGGTTTCAGAGGACAAGGTATGATCGGTGACATCCTCAGAGTTGGTTTCACTTATGTAAATCTTCATAAAGAGCATCCACAACGTATAGATAACCCGTGGACAGGTACAGTTCCAAATACGCCACCGGAACAGATTGTTTTAACTTTTAGGGATAACTCGCCAGAAGATTATATGAAAGCTGCAACTGGAGGAGACCCTGATGGTGCCAAAGTCGCTTGGGTAAAATTTATTGTCAAAACTTATGATCCCGAGAGCAAAAAATTTAGCACAGAAACTTACGAAAAGGGTCAAAATGATTTCACTAGGACACTGATCCCAGAGGAAAACCCATATAGCAAAGGTGGAGAATCAGATGCTAGTGGAGAATATTGGGCGGCAAATGGTTTTGATTCGTTCCAATGCGTTTTTGATCTCACAAAAGAGAAGATTGATCCAAGGACCGTAGAGTCGATAGTCATTGAAATGAAGGTAAAAGGTGACTATTGGATTGAGGTTGCAGGATACAGTTCAAAGAATAAAGGCGATGCAGCTGGTTTGTGGCCAATGACAGAGACAGGCGTTATTGAAATGCCTTACAGAGACGTCATAGAAGCGCCGGGTAATAATCCGGATGAGAATAAGAAAGCCAAGATCATCAGATATGAGTATGGCGCAGCGAGAGGTGCTGCTCTTTGGGGAGTGGATATTGAAGGGACAATTCCATTCCTTGGATATGTTCAAGCACAATATGCTCTCAACCCAAAATACAAGCAGTATCCAACCATTTCAAAGGATAAGATAGATTATTCTCAAAGAAAGGCTGACAACCCTGATGATCCTACGGCTAGGACATTTTCAGAGGTTGACGGTCATAGGTTTGAATCCCAATACTCTTGGAAGTATGAAAAAGATAAAGACTTCAAAAACTCAACTGATAAAGCATACTTCATAAATTTAAAACAGCGGTTTGGGAAATTTTTCCTTGAAGAATCTTACTTCCGCGTAGATCCGGGTTGGACAACGACTTATGCAGGATTTGGTGCAAATACCGATCGTGATGAAACATATAAAATACCAAGAACGTCTGAATCTACTGATTCTGACCCATTTGATGCGGGAAACTATCAATTGGTAGAAGACGATGATGACGATGACGATTTCCCAGACAGTGATGACTACGATGGTGTTTTGCCAAGAGCAGATGACAGAGACTTAAATGGTATATTGGACTATCAAGAAGATTTCTTGATATTTGAAGCTGATCCTCCAATATTTGAACAGACAGAAGACCTTAACAATAATAGGGTTCTTGATAATCTGGAAGATGATTACGACCCAGATTATAAATATGGTGCTGACGTCAAAGGTTTCCATCTAGCAGGCAGTTATGACATACTTGCCAATATGACAATAAAACTTGGTTGGTTGAACGAAAAGCAAGTTTCAAGTGCCAGAAGGAACAATAGCAAGTATGTTCAGCTCAATTATGAACGTGACATTCCAGATTTCGGAACATTGCTATTCCAGAACCGCTTAGTTAGAGTTAAAGATGATATAATTGACTATGCTATCACACTTCGTGTTGGTGAAGTTGAGGCAACAGAGGTCAGAGATGAACTAGACTTCTATGATTCTATGTATAATACCACAACGATTCAACTTACTTATACAGGCATTCCAAGACTCAAACTTATAACTAAATACCTATTAAGTTTTGAAAAACATTATTCGCCAAAGGATGAGGATAAAATCCGTAAGGATGATCCCTTAACTAAGGTGGACGAAGCTATTGACTTTATGCTTCAAGATCAACAGTTAAGAGCTAGTGGGGACTCAAGAGAATATCCGTTTAACGGTATGGACCCTGTCCTAGCTTTTGATCAGGCTAACTGGATTCCGAGGAGATATAAGGACGCAACGGTTAAATTCAATACATTTATCATCAAGTCAAGCTATGAGCTACCAATTGGAAAACTTCCAGGTATTAGAACATTTGCAGAGACCTTGACGTTAACTCCGATGATCAAATGGGTTTTTGAAAGAAACTGGGATAGAAAGTGGGAAGAGCGCCCCTTAGACCCAACACAAGTATCGCCAACTGATTATCAGAGCGAAGAGTATCTGAGATTTAACCAAAATACTCGTGAGACTATTGGGTTGATAAGACTTGACTATGTGTTTACTCCAAGTCTCAATATTCTCGGTGGTTTCCAGTATAGAAGATTGCTGAATATGGACGAGAATTACAAGAAAAAATTTCTGAAACCTTGGGGAGAGGATGTCAGAACTCCGATCCAGTGGAGAGCGGATCAGAAGAAGAGAATTTGGGCTTTACAAGCGATCAACCAAGGTGAATGGTTGGGATTCAATATCCGTATTCTGGTTGGCTATAAGAAAACTACTATGTTACCTATAATTCTTTATACAGGTAAGAAAAAACCAAAGACCACGAGTAATGAAACTTATGTTCGTGCGTTAATGGGATTCTAAAAAATATTTGAATGTGGAATAAAGGGCTTTTTATGCCCTTTATTCCGTAAAAAATATCAAAAGGCTTTTTCTGAACAAATGCTAATAACTCGTTACCTAGACGTATGGACTTCGGATATTTGTAATGTAAATTTTTTGTGTTGAAAAGTTTTTGAATTTTATTTAACGATGCATTTATTTTCATTATTTTGATTATCATTTTATAGAGGCAAGTTTGGGAAAAGTCTTAATTTAAGAGTTTTAAATGTTACGCAAATTGCTTATATAAATAGGCTTTATGCGTATCCTATTTAGTGTTTATTGATATGGTTTTTGGGATTTTGGTGTGGTAAACCGATAAGGAGCATATAGGATTGATTATGCTATAAAATAGGGCTGATTTTATAGTCTAATATTGTCTTTTTATATGCTTCCAAAGCGGAAGGGGATGTGTAAGGATGAAACTTAAGATCGTCGCAATTCTAGCTGGATTGTTTCTGATAGGGACTTTCTTCATGCCTGGGGGAAGCAGTGTTAATGTCAAAAACATCTATGAAGAAGCAGAAAAAGCCTATCAGGAGAAGAAGTATCAAGAGGCAATAGACAAATATAATTTGGCAATAGAAGAAGGCAAGAAATTCGGTGCCAATACAAAGGTTATCGATGAGGATTTTAATTCTCTTGCCAAATTCAAGATTGCAACTGCTTACCATGAACTTGGCAAGCAGTTAGGTGATGCAAGCAAATACGAAGAATCTTTAAATCTTTGCCCAGAGATTTACTCGCAGACTACATCTAATAAGGTTAAAGAGGGCGTTATATTTCTATGGGCGGTCAACCTATATGAATTGGAAAGATACGAAGAGGCAGAACCCAAATTTAGGGAACTAATTAATGACTATCCAGAAAGCAGATTTCTTGAAAACTCCTATTATACATTAGGAAGGCTTTATGTTAAGTTGAAGCAGTATGAATCTGCACGTGAAGCATTTAGAATGGTCATTAAAAACTATCCAAATAGCGAATTCGTTGATGATGCACAATACTTTATCGCAGACTGCTTCTTCAATGAGAATAACTATGATCAAGCACATATTGAGTTTGAGAAGGTGGAGTCTCCAAACCAAGAGTTACAGGCTCAAGCCAGATATTTTAACGCACTTTCTCTGCTCCGTATGGGAAGGAATCAGGAAGCATTAGCAGCTTATACACAGTTTGTAGGCAATTATCCGACCGACAAGTTTGTGACAGCTGCATATTTTGATATGGGCGTCATCCATTCAAAACTAAAAGAGTATGATGCTGCAACAAGAAACTATGAGTTAGCTATTCAAAACGCAAAAGATGATATTACAAGAGGACAAATTCAATTTGAAATAGGTAACAATTATTTCAGTGCAGAGGATTATCAACAGGCTATTGCTGCATATAAAAAGTTAATTGAGACATATCCATCAGATACCAATATTCCAGAAGCACGTTTCTATATCGCAGAAAGCTATTGGGCTCTTAAAGACTATCAAAACGCACTTCAAGCTTTTAACGAGGTCCTTGAAAAAGACCCCAATGGTCCTCATGTTACAGAATCGATGTTCAAGATCGGTCAATGTCATTATCAATTGGACAATAAAGAGGTTGCGTTGGAATGGTATGACCGAGTTTTGAACAATTATCCCGATTCGCCAATTGTGAAAGATGTTTTATACGAAAAACTTTGGGCTTTAGGCGATTTGAAACGTTACGATGAGGTTGAACAGATCGGTAACGACTACATAAATAAGTATAAAAAGGATCAGGTTTACGATATAGCTGCAGCAGAAATACAGATGAGGCTTGCAGATATAAGATACGAGTCAAATAATTACGTTCAAGCAGCTGAGGAGTTCTTGCTTGTTGACTCTGATTATTCTGATCTTCCAAAATTCTTCCCGTTCAAGGCGAGAAGCCTTTTCCAGGCTGGTGTTGCATATTACACAGAAGCTGAGAGGAAGAATTTTGACGAGTCGTTGTTGAAAAAATCAGCGGAAGCCTATGAAAAGCTATTAAATAAATTTGAGAGAAATTTTGACAAAAGCAAGGACTTTGAAAACAGAACAGATTATGTCATAAACGGCATAATTAACTTAGGTATTGTATATGGAAAGCTCAAAGACACGAATAAGGCTATAGCAGTGCTCAATATGGTGCCTAAGAACAGCCCTGAATATGGCAGAGCAGTGTTCTTAAAAGCCCAGACTTATGTTGATGCAGGTGATCCAGACAGAGCAATGCAAATGTATCGAGAGATTGTTAACGATAAAAACCAGACGCAAGATTGGCGTTCTCGTGCTGCAATAGAACTGGCTAGCAGTTTGACAAAGGCGGGGAAACATCAAGAGGCTTTGGCTGAATACCAAAAAATCATTCAGGAATATCCACAAAGCGAATTTATACCGACTGCGATGTATTATGTTGGTTCTTCTTATTATGAAATGGAGCCGAAGACCCCTGAAAATATGAATAACGCCATATCAGCATTCCGAAGTGTTATTGATAAATATCCGAATTCAGATACAGCCCCTTGGGCTTATGTGGGCATATTGGCAGCTTATGACAATCTTGGCTCTTATGATATGGTCGTCAATGTTGCCAATGAGATGGAAGCCAAATATGCAGATAGTAGGATCACTCGTATAGACGAAGCACTTGATATGGCAAGAAGACGCAAAGTAGACGCTATGCAAAAGATGGAAGCTGGTATGTCTACTGATGAGTTGATCACAGAATTACGTAAAATTGTGAATAATCCAATCGGCGATGAAGATGGAAGAGCTGCTGCTCAGATGAGAATAGCGATGCTTCTATTTGCAGACAAGCGATATGATGAGGCTATAGTTGAATATGAATCGTTGTTGCAGAAATTCCCTGGCAAGTTCACTGGACCAGCATATTATCAAATAGCTGCTTCTGCTTATTGGAAGGATGATCCAGCGAAAGCTATAGAAAGCGCTAAGAAAGGTCTTGAAGTTCCAGACCTTACTCCCGAAGTTAAAACTGGTCTGTATTATACTCTCGGATTAGCTTATGGAAAAGCTGAAAATACCGCTGAACTGATTACAGCTATGGAGCAAGTTGTCCAGACAGGTGAGGGAATAGAAAACGAAAATGTGAAGTTGATGGTGCTTGCTGCTCGTAGGGAACTTGCTCGCTCATATACATTGATAAAGCAGTATGAAGATGCTGAGAAACAATATCTCTATTTAGCAGATGCCCTATCTACCCCAGCAGAGAAAGCGGATATATATTTCTGGTTAGCAAGACTTTATGAAGAGAATATGTCAAACTATCAGAAAGCGGCAGAAGCCTATGACAAAGTGCAAGAAGTTAACGGTTCTGATCTTCTTACAGCACAATCATTGTATTACGAAGGTATATTATATATTAACTCACTTAAAGATGACGAGAAGGCTCTAAACGCTCTGAATGAATTAGTGACGAGATTTTCTTCTTATGAAGATAACAATGTCCAATTGATGGTTGACGATGCAAATATCAGAATTCCTGATCTTTTGATGACTCTGGGCAAATTTGATGACGCTGTCAACGAAGCTAAAAAGGTTAGAGATAAGGCATTCGCGAATGGCACAAAAGAGGAAAAAATAATTGCACAACAACAGTTAGCAAATCTACTTGGTAGAAGGGCAGATAGCTTAGCTAGCTCGGGGAAACCAAATGCGGAAGTCTCAAAACAGGCAGCGGCTGAGTTTGCAAAGGTCGCAGAAATTGCTAGACCGATCAATGAGCTATCCGATGAAATGAAAAACGGTGTGGCTTCTTCTCTATACAATGCTACTTATTTAGCATATAATTTAGGTGGATATGATAATTATGCAGAAGCTGCTAAATATGCAGAGCAATTTATCAGAGAATTTCCTAAACACGAGTATTATTCCAGTGTTCTTCAGCTTTTATGTTATACGACCTATGAGATGGCAAGATTGAAAGCTGATTTAGCTGGATTTGAAAAAGCTGCCCAATATTTTGAGCGATTTGCAAGAGAGTTTCCGAATCATAAGGATGCCCCTGTTGCCCAGTTCCAAGCAGGCGAGGCGTATTTCACTGTTGGCGGTGGTTACACTGTTGAGAAACAAAGGCAGAAGGCAGCAGAAGCCTATCGTAAAGCAGTTAACGCTTATAAAGCAGTAGCCAATAGATGGCCAAATAGCGAATACGCTCCTGATGCCCTTTATGGAGCCGCTTCTTGCTATGCTTATATTGCTGATCTCCTTTCTGATAGTAGAGAGTTAGATAATATGAACGATGTTTATAAGCAATTGGCTGATAAATATCCAAAGAGCAAGTATGCAGCGGTGGCATTTGAGGCTGTCGGCAATAGCTACTATAATCAGGCTACTGCGCCGGGATTAAATGAGACTCAAAGGGTTAACCTCCTTAAGCAGGCAGTTGCTTATTATAAAAGAGGTCTTCAAGTTCCAGAAATAGAACCAAAGACCAAACAGTCATTGGAAGGGTATATAAGGGAAACAGAGGAATTGATTGTTCAGGGACCATATCAGACCGCTCTGAGCCTTGTGCCGACAGAAGGGACAGATATAGAAAAGAGAAAAGCAAATGCTCCTAGGGCAATACAAATTCTAAATGATATTATAGCCAATTATCCAGATACAGATATCGCCGATCTGTCACATATTCAGCTTGGTATATGTTACGAGGCGCTTGAGCAATGGGATAATGCGATCAATGCTTATGGTAGGTTAATAAAGAAGTATACTGACGCAAAGGGCAATCCCATAGTTCCTTATTCTGATAATGTTGTTTCTGCCGTTGAATATGCCAAGAGCAGAAGAACTCAGCTTCTTGCTTTTAAGGCTTCACAACAAAAGGCATCAAGATAATATTATATAATAGGGGGGTGTACCCCCAAAAATCTTGTATCATTAAGTCTAGATGAGATTTAGTGATGGCTAACAAAGGAGGTCATTAATAGATTCTTATGTATGTAAAATAATGAGGTAATTTCCTCGTTATTCATTGTTGAGCAGTTAAATATCTGCTTAATACAGATAGGTAAAGTTAAAGGATGGAGATGTTTACCATTTCTTGTTTTTCACTTTTATCTTGGTTCTTCAACTATGCTTGTTAATTAATAAGGAGGAAGCAGATGAAGAAGTTAGGGTTTTTCTTGCTTGCTAATATGATCTTGGTTATATTATGCTTCTATGTTTTTTCACAAGAAGCTCCCCCGTCCGCAGGTGTTCCCGGTATGGGAGCTGCTCCAACTATGGGAGTTATTAAAGGTAAAATTACAGATACTCAGACACCAAGACCTAATAACCTTGAAGGCGCAGAAATCACTGTTGAGAGTGAACTGCTTTTGGCTGCAGAAGGCGGGAAACGCACGGTTACTAGTGACTCCGCAGGAAACTATGAAGTTGCTAATTTGCCACCTGGCGAATACGCTGTCACAGTTACCAAGAGAGAATATGACTCAAATACTGATTATGTCACAGTTACCGCTGGTGGCGAAACATTCCACGATGTAAGATTGTATAAAACTGACACAATTATAAGCTACTTCTGGAAAACAGGTCCAATCCGCTGGCCCCTTTTGCTTACATCCATCATTGGTCTAACCTATATAATTGAAAGAGCGATCTCTCTGTATAGATTGAAGCCAAAAATTAAGGTAGAACAATTCGTCCAAAGAGTTACAGATGCTCTTAGAGCTGGCAATGTTATGGAAGCGGTCTCGGTCTGCGAAGAAGCAGGAGGTCCTCTTGCCAATGTTGTTAAAGCAGGATTATTAAGATATAGCCAACGTGTTATTGAAGAAAGAGCTGTTACAAAGGACGACATCATTGAAGCTATTGACGAAGCAGCTATGATTGAAACGCCTCTTTATGAGAAGAATATGGTCGTTCTTGCTACTGTTTATCAAACGTCGCCAATGTGGGGATTGTTTGGAACAGTTACTGGTATGGTCCGAGCGTTTACTGTTATAGCATTGAAAGGTAACGGTGACCCTCAGATGCTCGCAGGAGGTATTTCTGAAGCTCTGTTAACCACAGTTATAGGACTTGCTATTGCGATTCCCGTTATGATTATCTATCAGTGGTTTATGAGTATTATTGATAGATCAATTTTGGAAATTCAACAGGTAGCTACCGATATCGTTAATACATTAGTGGTTGAAAGACCTTCTCAGAAGTAATTTCTTTGAGAGACTTTCATTGTCATCTATGTATTTGAAAGGGATTTGGCTATTTTATTATTTGTAAAAACTTGATGGTTGACTGAATTAGTTTTTGGTATCCATAATGGATTTTGGGAGCTTTCTTAAAAAGATTATCTCGAAATAACTTTTACAAGCTAATTGTCTAATTTAGTCAACCGTTAGGTTAAATATTCTTACAAGACAAAGACCTTATTGGGAGGTGAAACCCGTGAGAGAAATTAGGAGAAAAAGAGAAGTAGGAGATATAAATATGACGCCGATGATTGATTGCGTCTTCTTACTACTTATCTTCTTTATGGTTGCCACATCATTTGCACCGATCCCAGGTATTCGTGTCAAGTTACCTCCGCCAGGTTTGCCACAAAGCGCATCTAAACCTGAAAACCTTGTGCTTAGAATTAGCGACCCTGAACCAGGGACTTCTGTAGGTGTTATGGTGCTTAACGATAACGTTATATCTATGGATAGACTTCTAAGTGCATTTCAGGGGGCTACGTTAAAGCAAAAAGACATGTTAATTATACAGTCAGGCAGAAGTGTGTATCATGAACAGATCGTGACAATAATGGACCTTGCGAAGCGTGCAGATATAAAGAAAATTGGATTTGCTATGGTTGCCAGAGAGTCAATTTAGAGGAGGTGGTCCCCGTTGAAAACTATGTTGAAAGCTGAAAAAAAGAAAAAAAGAAGCAAAATGGAGCTTATGATGGCTCCTATGATAGATTGTACCTTCTTACTACTTATCTTCTTTATGGTTGCTTCACAAACTCGTGTTCCGCCTAAGTTCCCTGTGGATTTGCCAGACTCTTTAACAAGACATGCGTTTCCTATGAAAAGGTTCAATCTTTACATAGGTCGCGAAGGACTCATGTCAGTAGATGATGTTATGATGGCAGGCTATGATGACCTAGAGGTATTCTTGGCGAAAAACAAAAAAAGTATTGAAACTTTGATAATTAAAGCTGATAGGTTAGCTTTGCACGGATATGTTATTGATGCTATGGAACGTGCGAAAAGAGCTGGTATCGAGGAACTTGCAATCGGTGTTAAAGAAACCGGAGGAGCCGGTATAGCAGTAGATTAACCTTTGTTGACCACTCGGACTCGTTTTTGGAAGAGTGGTCAACAGTCCTTCCTCTCCTTATCAGTCACTTTATTTTTCTCTTGCCAATATTTAATTCCTATAATATTATATTATTACCCTATTGAACAGGATTGTTTTAATATAGACTAGTATCAAAAAAACAAACAAATAAGAAATTGGGGATTAATTTATGAATTATAAGTGGATTTTATTCTTTTTACTATTTGCATTTCTGATCTCTTCTATGGCTATGGGGCAGGAGCGGTTGTGGAATATAATTCGTCAACCAGCAATTTCTGTTGATTTCAACGATTTGATATTCGTTGATAGGCAAAATGGTTGGGCAGCAGGTAAAGAAGGTGCAATAATTCATACAAACGATGGCGGAAAAAGTTGGAACATACAAAAATCAAACACTAAAAAGGAGATTCATAAGCTATTCTTTGTTGATGCCCAGAATGGCTGGGCTGTTGGTGCTGATGGGTTGATTTTGAATACTAATGACGGTGGACAAACTTGGAGACCTCAGCCGATCGGCACGCAGAAATGGCTTTTCTCTGTTTGTTTCATCAATAAACAACTAGGTTGGGTATCAGGCGATGGCGGGGCGATTTTTAAAACCGAAAATGGGGGAAAGACTTGGTATCCACTTAAATCTGACTTTGATGACCCATTTACAGAAATAAAATTCGTGAACGAAAACATCGGCTGGGTGGTCAGTGGAAAGGGAAATATATTTAATACGAGAGACGGTGGAAAAACTTGGCAACTCCAACCAAGCGATATAGCTTCCACTTTTGATGGTATGTTTTTCATCAATGATAAAGAAGGATGGGTAGTTGGCGGATTGGGAACATTATTGCGGACAAGTGATGGCGGAAAAACTTGGCAAGGTATGAATGAAGAGCAAAAACGTAGAACACTTCCTTACGGCAATGGTATGCCCGAACCTATTGATGGTGTGCATTTTATCAATTCAAAAGATGGTTTAGCGGTTGGCGATTTAGGGGTTATTCTGCGAACTAATGATGGCGGAAGGACTTGGAAGGCAGTGAAAAGTGGGACGGGAACACGTCTTACTCAGGTGCAATTTGTAGACGAAAAGGAGGCCTGGGCTGTCGGTGAAAGCGGAACAATTCTTCATAGCGTTGATAGCGGATATACTTGGACTTCTCCTATAAGAAATGATGACCTTACTGATATTGATTTTGTCAGTGCAAAAGAAGGATGGTGCGTAGGGCATAATGGCTTGCTTTTACATACTACCGATGCTGGCAAAAATTGGCAAGCCTGTGATTGCGGTTCTATATTTGAATTAAAAGGGATCAAATTTGCTTCTCCTAAAATTGGCTGGATTACTGGGACTAATAACACTTTGCTTGGTTCTAGTGATGGAGGGGTAACTTGGAAGCAATATCCATCGAGGGTTGGTGTAGGTCTTTATGGTATTGATTTTGCTGACGAAAAAACTGGTTGGGTGGTCGGTGAGGTCGCATATCAAGGGGCTACTATTCTTTATACAAAAGATGGTGGAAAAAGATGGGATGTCCAGTTCCCTCCTATGGATGTTTTTTCTAATCTCATCAGCGTAGATGCAATAAGCCCAAAAGAAGCTTGGGTCGTCGGATTTTTTGGAACCATAATACATACTGACGATGCAGGAGCCAATTGGACAAGACAACAAAGCGGAGTGGGAGAAAATCTTGAATCTGTTTTCTTTGTTGATAATAAAACTGGTTTTATAGTTGGCAATGCTGGAATAATCTTGGCTACGTCTGATGGTGGTCAGACATGGGAAGAACGAAAAAGTGGAACAAATAACGATCTAAAAAGTGTAGCATTTATAAATAAAAAAGAAGGTTTCGTCGTGGGAGTTAAAGGGACAACATTGAAAACTGACGATGGCGGGGTTACTTGGGTGCCTATGAATTCTGGCACAGATATCGATCTTTATTCTCTTTGTGTTGCTCCTGATAGATCGTTATACGCTGTTGGAAAATGGGGCGTCATATTGAAATATTAAATTTTAATATGTCTATGCTCCTATAAAGTAAATGGGCATTAATCATTACGGCTTGAATGACGCAAAAGGCATAAGATTAGTCATTCGTGCCTTTCAATTCAGAAATTATCGACTCTTTTTTGCTGGGCAATTTGTAACTTTAATTGGAACTTGGATACAGCAAGTTGCTATGAGTTGGCTAGTGTATCGTCTGACTAATTCTGCTTTCTTACTGGGATTAGTTAGTTTTTCTGGTCAACTTCCTTCTGTATTTCTGTCCCCCATTACTGGTGTCTTTGCTGATAGGTGGAATCGCAGAAAAATACTTATTTTCACACAGTCTTGTTATATGTTGCAGGCAATAACCTTGTCTATACTTGTGTTAACTGATACTATTTCCATCTGGCATATCATATCTTTGGGCGTTATTATGGGAATTATCTTCACATTTGACGGACCTGCAAGGCAGTCATTTGTTATAGAAATGGTCGAAGATAAGGCTTATCTAGGCAACGCTATTGCACTGAACTCGTTTATGTTTAATGGGTCAAGATTAATAGGTCCTTCTATTGGTGGAATTCTGATCTCCGCTTTAGGCGAAGGTTACTGTTTTCTTGTAAATGGTATAACATATCTCGGAATTATTTCGGCACTATTAGCTATGAAAATTACGCCGAGACAGTCAAACGCACATAAGACTAACATCTTTCAGGAGCTAAAAGAGGGATTTAACTATACTTTCAGTATTCCTCCTATAAGGTCAATTTTACTTTTACTAGGATTGATGAGCATTATGGCAATGCCTTATTTTTTGCTTATGCCTGTTGTTGCTAGAGATGTTTTGCACGGTGGACCACACACTATGGGGTTTCTTATGACATCTGTCGGAACAGGTGCGTTGATAGGAGCCATTTATCTTGCGTCGCGTAGTGGTATTAAAGGATTGGAGACAGTTATACCGATCGCTACTACTATATTTGGTATTGGACTCATTGGATTTTCTTTTTCTCGCGTCACTTGGGTCTCTATGGCTTTTTTAGTTTTGGTTGGGTTTGGTATGATGGTGCAAAATGTGTCAAGTAATACTTATGTGCAAACCATCGTCGATGATGATAAACGTGGGCGAGTGATGAGCTTTTACAATATGGCTTTCTTTAGTACAATGCCCTTTGGTAGCCTATTAGCTGGAAGCTTGGCTAGCAGGATAGGTGCGCCATCTACTTTATTGATAAGTGGTATTTCATGTTTGATAGGTATGGTCCTATTTGTTAGCAAGCGATCTAGTTTCAAAAATGTCTGATTTCTGTTTAATTCAATTGTAGGTGAGCATATATGCCTATGGATGAAAATACAAAGAATGAACTTATTAAAAGAATTCAGGAACAACAAAAAGCCATATTGAAAGGGAAGCCTCTGTCAGGTCAACCTTCAAGTAAAACACAACCAAGCCCTGATTCTGTTCATCAAGAATCTAAAAACAACTTTGATATACCAGATAACGTCAATACGCTGAAACTCAGTGATCTAATATCAGATGATCAAAGCTTTAATGAAAATGAAGTTGAAAGTTCAGACTGGATGAACGCAGAAAAAAATGAACTAAGTTGGACAAAAGCCATATTCATAGTTTCTATTCTTATCGGCGCAATATTGTTCGGAATATTTCTTGGTTATCTGGCTACAATTCTTGAATCCATCAAGAAAATGTAACTGTTAGTAATTTTGTATAACTAATCTGGGAATTCAATTATATGGTCAAAGGCATTGGTCTATTATCAGGTGGTCTTGATAGTATTTTAGCTGTGAAAGTTATCCAAGAACAGGGAATTGATGTTATTGCAGTATCGTTTGTAACACCTTTTTTCGGGTCTAAAAATGCAGAGAGGGCAAGCGAGGTGATCGGAGTTGATCTCAGAATCATTGATATATCCGAAGTGCATCTTGAAATTGTCCGATCTCCAAAATACGGATATGGAAAAGGAATGAATCCTTGCATTGATTGTCATTCCTTGATGTTCCGTGAAGCCGGTAAGTTGATGGAAAAAGAGAATGCAGATTTCTTGTTCTCTGGTGAAGTATTGGGCGAGAGACCGATGTCACAAAATTTCAGAGCATTGATGAGAGTTAGCGAGGAATCTGGCTATAAAGATTATATAATTCGTCCTCTCAGTGCGAAATTGCTTCCTGAGACCATTCCAGAGAAACAAGGAAAAGTAAATCGAGAAAAGCTTTTGAGTATCAGTGGAAGATCAAGAAAACCACAGATGGAACTAGCCAAAAAATATGGGATTACTGAGTATGCACAACCAGCAGGGGGATGTCTGTTGACCGACCCAATGTATTCTCGCAGATTAAAGGAGATTATGAAAAATCAGCCTGATTTTGACAGAAGAGATGCTGAATTATTATCTATTGGTCGTCATTTTCGCCTTGAATCAGGAGAAAAGATCATAGTTGGCAGAGATCAGACTGATAATGAAAAATTGCTTGCGATCAAAAATGATCAGGATGTTATACTCAACGTTCCAGACTATCCAAGCCCGATCGCTATAATCCCCGGCGGAGGTTCTGAAAGAGCCATAAAAATTGCAGGCTCAATAATTGCATCATATAGTGATGCGCCAAAAAGTGATGATGTTAAGATAGCATACTATCATAGAGGTATATCAGATGTTATCTTTGTAAAGCAGTTGCCCAAAGAGGATTTGGATAAGATAAGAATTTAATCATAATAGCATCTGCAAAAAGCATAATATGCATAGAATAAGCTTATGATTGACAATATCTGCAACTGACGTTGGATTTAACTGGGTTATTTTAAAAAATGCCCCGATTTCGCATCTTAAGCTTAGTTGTTCTGATCTTAAAAAGTGTCTGAGTTGAGTCTTTTGGGTTTAATGGTAAAGACTATTTAGCGCCATAATTGCGAAGACATAGGGATAAATGGGGTCTGAGTATCCGCCAATGACTTCCCAGTATATCCCAACACAACTTGGACTCCAACTGCCATCGGAATCTTGATGACTTAGTAGAAAATCAATCCCTTTCTTTGCAGACTGATTACTCGGATCGCTTAACAATAAGGCATAAGTTGACCATGCGGTTTGCTCGATTGTGCTTTCTGCCCTGTTTCCGTTGATATCTTCTCCCCAACCTCCGTCTATGTTTTGACATAATTCAAGCCATCTTATACCTCGTTTTGCCTCATCTGATCCGCTGTTTCCAGTTTTTATCAATGCTTCTATGGCTAAAGCGGTTCCATAGGTATTTCGTGATAGCCAAAGGTCTTTCCAATAACCTTGTTTTGATATACTTGCCTTGATCCATCTGATCGCCTTATCTATCTGACTGTTAAACCCTTTGGCTTCGATGAGTGCAGAAATGACATGAGATGTAATGCTAACACAGCTTACGTCGCCAATTCCAGGTCTATATGTTCCCCAACCGCCATCATAAGCCTGATGTTTTAACAGCCAGTTTATACCATTTTTAACCGATTCATGTTCTTTGGTCAGACCTGATCTTAAAAGGGCTAAAACTGATAGTGCGGTGTCATCTGCATCACTTGGTAAATTTCCATTTGGAAGACCTGAAAATGCCCATCCGCCATCTTCGTTTTGATTCTCTATTAACCATCTTGATGCCTTCTCAATTTGCATTTCATAACCTTTGAAATGGCTCAAAGTTACTATGCTCAAAGATGTGTCCCAAACATTTAAATTTATGGCTTCTCTACATCCTCCATCTCTTGACCTTAACGACTGTAGCCAGATATTGCATTCTTCGATTGCCTGATCTACCTTGTCACTGCCATAGCCGAACTTTTTTGCATCTATTAAAGCCATAAGTGATAGCTCAGTTATAAGTCCTACTCTAAACCAGCTTCCATCTCTGCATCTTTTATCCAAAAGCCATGATAACAGATCTGAAACAATATCCTTTCGGTTATTGGTGTGTAATTCCATTATAAGAAAAAGAGGGACAAGTGTATGCTTTTCTGCTATGAACATATTTTGAAACATATCAGAATAAAAAAGCCTGACAGGAGGTGCATATTTCGCTGGTGGTTTTATACGTGAGATAATGGCTTTCGGCAAAACTTTAGCAAATGCTTCTCCAAACTTCATCATTGTTGACAAGACCTTTGGTGCCCGAAGCTTGTCCCAAGGGATATACCCGTATCTTGCATATATTAGCTTGACAAGCCATTGATGAAGTTTTACATCTGGAATCCTTTTAAGAATTTCTTTAATTTTAGGATTTTCGTATTTCTTGTTTGCCTCTGTTAATGCCAGTTTAGCCAATAAAGTCGCTTCGTTATCTGCCCCAACAGATGAATCTAGACCCCAATATCCCGATTCATTTTGTTTTTTATTGAACCAATCTATGATTTCGTCGTCAATCTGATGATTTAGGTCTAGCTGAGTTAAAACATAAGCACAGGTTGGGAAAGTGTTGGAAGAAAGCTCTCCTTCAAAATGCCCATCTTCGCATTGTAATCTAAGTAAACAAGAGATAGCTTTCTCAATGCTTTCTTTAATATTCATATAGAAGCTCCCGCAAGATAGATTCAAACAACTTAAATAATTATTAAAACAAAGGGAAAAAATGAAAGAATATACCTTTACTTGTTTCTTATACTTATGAATCAGCTTCTTTTCTTCGGTCTCAGTTTTTGAGGATCAATGAGAAAATAAGTTATAAATCCTATTAGAAACAGACCCAAAGAGAAAACAAAATATGATAATCTCCAATCCCATCTGCTAGTAAATGCAGTATATTCCGACATTCCGCCTATACTTGCAATAAGATTAAGCGGTAGAAATATGGTATTGATGATCGTTAACTTTTTAAGAAGACTATTTACATTATTATTGACAACAGTGCCGCGGGCGTCCATTAATCCTGCAAGCACGTTCGACAATATTTCCGCTTTTTTTGAGCATTGAAGGTTATCTACTTGGATGTCATCAATTCGTTCAACTTCGTCAGGGCTAAAGCCAATTCTTATTGCGCTACGTTTCAACTTCTCTAAAACTACACTATTTGAGCTAATCGCATTAAGGTAATAGATAAGGCTTTCTGCAAGATCAAACATTTGTAGCAAATAAGTATTGTCCATTGATGTATTGATCTTCTTTTTAAGTTCTTTAGCCACAATATTGATAATTTTCAGGTGAGACTGAAAATGAATTATTGTCTTTGAAAGAACACGCAAAAGGAAGTCAAAAATTGAACTAATCCTTTGTGATACCCTGCCATTGATTAGGCTAAAATCCTCTGATAAAATGATCTCAAGCTTGTCATTAAACCCAAGTATGGCAATTGATGTTACTTCAAAAGAGAATGACCCGCTAAATTGAAAGTTTTTTGGACATTTCCACAAAATAATAAAGTGATCATCTTCTTGCTCAAATCTCGGTTCCTCTTCCGGGTCAATTGATGATGCTATTGTGTGTTCATCAATATCGTAGGTTGTTTTTAGCATAGATAACTCAGCCTCTGTTGGAGAAATATGAACCCTTATAGTGTAATCAGCTTCGCTACCTTCTGAGAGGAACCCATCTAATATTTTGTAATATCTGATCATAAAACACCTCCCAAAACCTAAATAAGACAATATTTAAATATTTCTATAGGTCGTCTTTCCTATTTTTTCAAGGTTTGATCGTAGATTGTCGATTTATTGTCAAAAAATCACTAAATTTTCAATTATTTAAGCCTTTTAGAGCATAATATATTGTTAACCCAATTGCGACTGTTGACGCAATTATAATGACGACGGTGCAAACGGTCGCAAAATACTTTTGAAAAGAATTATTTGCATATTCGCCCATAAGCTTTTTATCATTAGTTAACTTTATTAAATAATAAAAAGTAAATGGAAGAGACATAGCATTTATGGACTGACTAATTAAAGCTACATGGAATAACGAAATTTTAGGAATTAAAGCCACTGATGAAGAGATGGCTAACTGCATCAAAAACAGAATATAAAATGATTTGCTTTGGGCGAAAGATGTATCAAGTCCACCAGATAAACCGAAGAACTCAGAAAACGCATAGGAAGTGCATAGAGATATAACAGAAACTCCCATAAAACCAGCATTTAATAATCCAACTGCAAATAAAATTCCAGCTAATTCACCTGCGAATGGTTTAATTGCAAGCGCAGCTTCTTCTCCCGATGTGAGAACAATATTATTTACGAAAAGTGTTGCGGTAGTTGCAACGATCATAAAAAATGAAAAGAAATCCGTAAGAAAGGCTCCACAATATGCTTCAAGTTGAATATATTTAACTTTATCAGGATCAATTTTTTTATCGGATGTGAAGCTACTAACAAAGAATTGTCCCCAAGGCGTTATCGTAGTTCCCAAGACACTTATGCCAATAAAAAAATAATTCCGTAAATAATCCCTTGTAAAATCAACTCCGTGAGGATAAAAAAGATTGCCTAATGCAGTTCCCCAATTTGGATTAGCTTTGAATGCGGATATGATATAACTTACATATATAAATGCTACTACTAGCATAATAGCTTGGGTAAGCCTATAATTTCCTTTCGTCACAAAGAAAAAAATGAGTATTACCACAAATATAACAAAAGGAACAGGCGGTATATTAAACATTTCGCTAGCAGCTTTTATCCCGCTAAAATCTGATACCAATGTCGCCAGATTAGCGATAAACAAACTAATAAACATAAAAAGTGCAGGTTTGACACCATATTTTTCTCTAATGGAGTCTGCTAGCCCTTTTCTCGTTATTAAACTGAGTCTTACGCCCATTTCTTGTGTGACACCTAAAAGAATAGTAATCGGGATCAAAGTAAACAATATAGGATAGCCTAGCGTTGCACCTGCAACAGAGTAAGTAGCAACACCGGGGGCATCATTATCAGATATGGCAGTTATAGTTGCCGGACCAAAGACTGAGAAAAATATCAGTAGATTTCTTTTTAGTCTAGTGAAAAAGCCTTTATCTTCTTTTTTGAATAGATCGTCTTTCATCACATCTCCCTTCAAATATAGCGAGTTAACCAAAAACTAAAAACTGACAACTAAAAAATCTATCTAATGATAAAATCTTGGTAACCGTTTTTTCCAAGCAGTTGGTATAATCTTATCTAGTGCGTCATCGATGGTGACAATCCCGTGCAGTTTCTGTTGATCGTCTACAACCGGTATCGCCAATAGGTTATATTTGGATATCAATTGAGCAACATAATCTTGCGTATCATATAGATCGACACTTACTACTCTTTGATTCATAAATTCTGATACCAATGCCTCTGGCTTTGCTTTAATTAAATCACTTAACGAGAAAACTCCAATCAAGCGGTCTTCCTCATCTACGACATAGACATAAAATACAGTCTCATCTTCATCAATTTTTTCACGGAGCATTGCTATTGTCTGCTCAGCAGTTAAATTAGGAGAGACAGTAACAAACTCGGTTGTCATTATTCCACCAGCAGAATCTTCTGGATATTCTAATAATTTTCGGACGGTCTCAGCTTCTTCTTCTTCCATTAAATCTAAAAGTTCTTCGCTTCGTTCTTCTGGCAGTTCAGCAAGCAAGTCCGCCGCTTCATCAGGAGACATCTCTTCTAATACTTCTGCAACCTTTTCATCGGGCATACTCTCGACTAAACTCGCTTGCAAATCTGGTTCTACTTCTTCTAATGTGTCAGCAATCTGTTTTGCGTCCAATTTATCAAGGAATTCGTCGCTTTGTGAGCGATCCATCTCACTAATGATATCAGCTAGATCAGCTGGATGAAGATCGGCAATTTTGTCGCTTGGAACTCTCAAACGCATAGACTGTCCACCTTGAATTAAATCTATATCTGTCCATGAGATAAGGTTTGATGTGCTTTGGTTGTTCAAACGAGAGGATAATTTGTTAGCGATCTTTTTTAGACCCAATCTTCGCAAAATTCCTGCCCCGCTTATGTCTACATTACTTACGACCAAATTGCCTTTTACTCTTGCTATTTCAAGATCATTAACTCTAACAACACGAGTTCCGTTAATGTCAATAATTTGTTTATCCAATATATCTTCTACAAGAAGTATATCGTTTTCGGTTAGTTGATAAGGCTTTATTTCGTTTATTTCAGTTTTTAGTGGAATAACTGGTGCGATGATAACTGCTATATCGGAATATGGAATTATAACATTCTTACCGTTCTTCTGTTTGACTACTATAGCAACGATGATAGGGTGAGTGGTATCGCTTTTAATTGTAGCGACCATGTCTTTCAATTGTCCAACAACTTTTCCGTTAATATCAGAAACTGATTTCCCTATTAGTTCGCTCAGGTAGATCATCGTAGCATCCTCCACTCTTGATATATTGGATATGATGAAAAAATTATAGCTAATGGTGCTTGGACAATTGATTTTCTTATAAGGATTATGATTTCAACCTTCATATCGAAAAAAGACAGTAAATTAGTATATATTATTAGTTTATTCTGAAAAGTCTAGGTTTATACGGGTCCGATACTTTAAATATGAAGAATAAAGAGATATGCAAAAAGGAGAGATTTGAAGAAGGAGTTATAATGATTAAAAACTATACATCTATATCTGAAAATAAGATGAAAACACAAATGAGATTATAACTTTATAATCATCAACTCTCCTTTCAAAACATAAAGCATCGGAAGTTGTCCTATTAAATATGTTTGGTTTAGTTGTTTTTTAAAACACAAATGGGAATCGTCCATAAATAAACCTCCCAATAACGCATCTCTTCCCTTTAGCAAACATCTAATTTTTATAAAGTTTGCTATTATGAATATATGAAACGGATCACGGGGAAGACAAAGCTTTTTTAAATAAAATCCTACTTTAAATTAGCGATCCACATTGCTAATTATTATATGTTAATTATTATATAAAAATGAAGTTTCATTGTCAATTATAATTTCCTGAGAGGATGTGATAACCAAGCATAACTAAACTTGATGTCCAAGCATAATGTTTTTGTCCATATTAAGTTCTTTCTTTTTCAAAGGTTTGTGTGTGCAGATCATTATCGAGAGAATTGTTAAGCTTGAATCCCCATTTATCTCTCCTTTGGAAAAGGGGGAAAATGTAAATTTTTCCAATAATGATTTATAGACTTATGTGAATGATAAGCTTATTCAAATTGAAATTTCAGAATAAGCATTTTTCGTTTTTTTCAATAGATAATTTGCCTAAAACTTGGATTTAGATCGTCTTAATTATTGACTTTTCAGATTTGATCAATTAAAATTTGTATGAATTAAAAAGTATATTAGAAATTTTGGCTTTTGATCAAAATTTGTTTTAAACTAGCAGGAGGAAAATGGAATAAGCAATATATTTCATAAGTTTATATTTATAAGTTTAATATTTTTGTAAAATATGTTTGAAAAACGAAATTTTAAGGAGGAACAAATAAATGCAATACAGAGTTTATGGAAAAACTGGGGACACAGTGTCTGTTTTAGGTTTTGGTGCTATGAGGCTTCCGATGAAGGATAATCATGTGGATATGGATATATCAGTTGCTTTAATGAGAAGGGCAATTGAACTTGGGGTAAATTACATAGACACCGCAGTCGGATACTGTAACGCAGAAAGCCAAATAGCGGTTGGAAAAGCAGTTAAAGGTTTGCGCGATAAGGTCTTTGTATCTACCAAAAATCATTACAAAGGTTCTAGTGGCGATGAATGGCAAAGATTGCTTGATCAATCGTTAGAACGTATTGATGTTGACTACATTGACTTCTATCACAGTCATGGTCTTGGTTGGGAAGAATACAAAAATATGTTAGGACCAGGCAAGCCTATGGAAAGATTCCACAAAGCAAAGGAACAAGGTCTTATACGTCATATGTGTTTCTCTTGTCATGATTCACCAGAGAATATGATAAAACTCATAGACACTGGCGAATTTGAAGGGATGTTAGTCCAATATAATCTTTTAGACAGACGCAATGAAGATGCCATAGCCCATGCCCATGAAAAGGGAATGGGGGTTGCTATTATGGGACCCGTCGGGGGAGGAAGATTGGTCTCGCCTTCTGAAAAGCTTCAGGGAATGGTTGGAGCGAAAAGTACTCCTGAGATAGCTCTGAGATTTGTTATTTCAAATCCAAATGTTACAATTGCCCTTTCAGGTATGAATACTATGGAGATGGTAGAAGAAAACTGTAATACCGCAAGCAGGGATGAAGCATTGACAGAGGAAGAAAGGAAGAGGGTCATTGAAATACTAAATGAGAGCCAAAGATTAGCAGAGCTTTACTGCACTGGCTGTGGTTACTGTATGCCATGCCCTAATGATGTTGATATTCCTGCTAATTTCAGTGCTATGAACCTTTATCGTGTCTTTGGGCTAAAAGAACTCGCTATCCGCCAATATAGAAACCTTGGGAGAAAGCGAAAAGGTGATGGATTTGTAGAAGCTTGGGCAGCTGCGTGTATTGAATGCGGAAAATGTGAGCCTAAATGCCCTCAAAAAATAAAGATTAGGGATCAATTAAAAGAAACTCACAGCACACTAGGGGAAAACTAGATTCGTGTCCATTTGGAGGCATATATCGATGAATAGAATCAAAACAAAACTTATTATAATAACACTGGTATTAATTTTTATTCCACTGTCTGTTTTTTCGCAGACTTCAAAACCGAAAACAGCCTCTGCTAATGCTACCAAGCAAACTACTTTGCCTGATTTGGTCATTGACCCAAAGAGCATAGTTTTCTCTAACCCATCGCCAACAGAAGGAGATGCACTAACTATATATGCGGAAGTAATAAACAAAGGCAATATAGACATAAAAGAAGACGTTGAAGTGCGTTTCATAGAAGGAGACCCAAAGGAAGGTGGATTACAAATAGATTCTGATGCGGCAGTGTTTGGATTAAAAGCCGGTGCATCAGCCAAGGTTAAAGTTAGATGGCGTCCTCCCGCTGGCGAATCTCGTATATTTATTATCGCTGATCCCGATAATCTGATAAAAGAAAGCAACGAAAATAACAACCAATATACAAAAACCATAAAAGCAAAGGCTTGGACAGGTCCGAAGGTTACTGATGAGCAAATTAAGGAATCAATAAAGAAAGGTTTAGATTGGCTGAAATCTCAACAAGGCGAATTCTATGTGACATGCCCGAACAATCACGATAATTTTCTGTATTCTGCCATTGGATATGGTAAATGCGTGATCTGTGGGGCAAGCCTTAAAGGCATAGAACCAACTCGTGCTCAGGAAGAGAATATGCCCGGCGGATGGATGCCTGAAATTGGTCCAGGACTGACATCCCTCTGTGTCGCAGCTTTATTATATGCAGGTGTAGATGAATCTGACCCCGCGGTGCAAAAAGGTTTAGATCATCTATTCACCAAAACTCCCTCGCCATGGAAAGAATGGACTGATGCCTATGACTACTCAGTTTTCATCCTTGCATTAACAGCGACTGGCAATAAAAAAGAATATATAGATGAAGTTGAATTCTGTGTTGAGAAGCTTATCAAACTTCAAACTCCTGATGGCGGATGGGGATATAGTAGTCAATCAGCTAACGCAGCACATCTGCATTATGTGATTTACGGATTATATTCAGCTCAACAATGGGGGGTAAACATTCCAACGGAAGTTTGGACTAAAGCAGTATCGTGGATTATAAAATTGCAGAGACCAGACGGCGGATGGAATTATAGCGGAGAAGGTATGGGTCCCTTTGCTGTTGATTCTTATGGGAGTATGACGGCGACAGCAGTTATGGGACTGAAATCTGCTGGATTAGGACCAAACAATGAAGTGACCAAGCGTGGTATTGATTGGCTTACAAAATATTATTCTGTTACACGAAATCCTGGCTCGTTCTATTGGCATTACTATTATATGCTTGCACTTCAAAGGGCTATGGACATTCCTCCTAGGCAAGATAGCATTGGCGGACATGATTGGTATCGTGAGATGGCTAGCTTCCTTGTGAGCAAACAGATGCCCGATGGCAGTTGGATCGCGGATACTCCGATATCCGCAACCGGTCTAGGAGCTGTTGTTCAAGACCTTTCAGATTGGGCTTCTAACAGAGGCGATATTATGACAACAACTTTTGCAATTATGTTCCTGACAAGGGCTATGCCTCAACCTGCAAAAGTTGATTTGGGATTTGGGAAACAAAGCATAATGTTTTCAAAGTCTGACCCTATGGAAGGCGAACAAGTGACAATAAAAGCATCAATCGCTAATATGACCGATAACCCCGTTGAAAATGTAAATGTCGCTTTTTATGATGGAGACCCCAAGAGTGCAGGAATTCCGATTGGATTAGTTCAAACTATACCTAATCTATCGGGAAATGAAGTTAAGGAGCTTTCAATAGTATGGAATGCCAAAGGGGCAGGGGAACATAAAATCTATGTCGTCATTGACCCTTCTAACACGATAGATGAAGCAAGTAAGGACAATAACATAGCTTTTAGTCAGATCTTTGTCGGCGGGAAAACAACTCCCGCCATTCCGGGTATTGTCCAGATCGGAGATGGAGTTTATAGGCTTGGTAAAGTTGATGTAGACCTGAACAAAAAGGTTGTAACCTTATATGGCAAGGTTAATATGACTGCGGGAATAATAGAATTACTAGCGTGCACGAAAATAGGCAAGCTTCACGAGAGCCTTTTAGTTATGGATGTTGAGCCAATACATCTGCAAACTGCTTTGATCTTATTGGGGCTAGAGTTTGGCGGAGGAGTCCGTTTTCAGGGCGACCCTCTGACCCCTAAAGGTGATAGAGTTCAAATTTGGGTTGAATGGACCAGTGGAACCGAAGTCAAACGACATCGTGCTGAAGACTTGATCTATGACAGAACTAAACAAACTTCTATGCCTCATACAGATTGGGTTTTTACCGGTTCTAGGATTAAAAACGGAGTTTTTATGTCCCAAGCTTCTGGGACGCTAATCACCACTTTTAGAGACCCTGACTCTATTATAGATAATCCTCTTCCAGAAGGTGCAGATGATACAGTTTATATAATTAATAGTCAGCTTATTCCGCCGAAAGGCACTGATATAAAGATGCTGATCATTCCTGCCAAACACATATAAAATCTGAATTTTGATTCAAATATGTTGAAAATTTCATTATCAAAACTTAGACAAATAAAAAGAGAAGATATATCTGCATTTATAATTCTTTTTGGTATTCTTTTCATTTATTCTTATATACAGATAACAAACTTTAATCCTGCATATTTGGAAGTTGATCCAGATGGCTATCTTCTCTTAGCAAAAAGGTTTGCAGAATTTAAATCCCCTGCGGTAAAAGATGATGATCCATTTATGTATCAGTCGCATGTTTGGGTTGAAAATAGCGAGGGCAAAATAGCTCCAAAATTTGCCCCAGGGTATCCGATGCTTATGGCTATCGCATATAGACTAGGCGGAGATACTGCGATGTTCTTTGTCAGTCCAATTATGGGTGGGTTAGCCTTGATCGGGTCGTTCTTTCTTTTTAGAATGTGGATGTCAAGAGTGTCTGCACTATTTGGCATCTTCTATCTTGCAATAAATGCGATGATACTTTTATACTGCAATTATCTATTAACTCACGCGTCTGACCTTTGTTTTGCGGTATGGGGAATGTTCTTTCTGTGGCGATGGAAACGAGGGATCGGGCGTTATTCAGGAATTTTTGCCGGACTTTTTCTCGGCGGAGCAATGACCATTAGACACACATCAGGATTGTTTGTCACTGTCCTCATATCAGCGATCATAGCTAAATGGGTCGAACATATTAAGTCAAAAGATAAAATAATACCTTTGCTAAAATCAACTGCATTACTTGTGGCTTGTTACTGCGTTTTTCCGTTTTTGATGGGCATATATAATTGGACTGTGTTTGATTCACCTTTTACCACTGGATACGATCTAACAGGCGAACAGACAGCCTTTAAACTGAAAAATATTATCCAAAACGCTAAAATGCTGATCTATGGTCTGAATTATACAGCTTTATTTTTTATGTTTCCCATTGGACTTGCAGGAATGTTTATATTTTATCCCGTCAGTGAGATTTTTATGATATTATTATGGGTAATCCCTCTCTTCCTTCTGTACACATCTTATTATTGGGCACCAAACGGAATGTCTTATTTCAGATTTTTGATCGCAACCTTTCCTGCATTTGTTGGATCAGCTTGTGCTGTATTGGACAAAGCGAGCTCTTTATGGATTAAAAAGACAATAGGCTATATCCTTATTTCAGGGTTAATTCTGTATGTAACTTATTCAGACGTAAGGTCTGCTGTTGAAGGCACTGTTTCAAATTATCCGTCAAGGAGTTTGGCATCTTTTGCAATAAAGTCATCCAAAATATTGAATGATGACGCTGTTATATTTTCACGATGGCCCGCTTTTTGTTATATTGGGACAAGAAAACATTTTAGGCATTATGATCTAAACATATTTACAAAATCCTATGGGGCGACCTCATTTACAGAAAATGTTGAGCCGAAACGTCAACCTATAAGGAATGATCGCCTCAGAGAGTTTTATAAAGGTCTTACGGATGCAGACCTACAAAGGAAAAAGATTGAACTGATAAAGAATTTTATTTCAAACGGTCGTCAAGTTGTATATCTTCTTCCGCAAAATGCAGTCCAAGCAGAACAAAATGCCATTGGTAATGAGTTTCGTTGGAGCTTGCTTGACAGTTGGATCGGATATACAAAAAACGATGGCGGAATATGGCAAGGTGAAATATGGGAAGTTTATGAACTTTCCCTTGTGAAAACGGAGTAGCTATTATGAAAAAGGCTTTTGTTGTCTTTCTTATTTTGATTCTATTGGCTATTGGGCTTTATTTTTATTATACTCATTATGTCTTTATTGATTTCAAAATAAAACCTGAACAGGAAAATGAAATAAAAATTCAACCCGAAACATTAAAACTCGCGGTATGGAACATAAGGATATTTAGCAATGATAAACGGGATGATATAGAATTAGGTTATATATGCAAGAATTTGATAAATTACGATCTTATCGCTTTGATTGAAGTCAGAGATGAGAAAATTTTAAGAAGAACCGAGAATATGCTTTCCACAATGGGAAGGAACTATAACTATTTAGTTAGTGAAGAGATTGGACGGGGAGTAAAAGAGCGATATGCATTTCTCTATGATCAGGATAAAGTCTCTGTCGTCAAACAAGGACAGCTTTATCCTGACAAGAATGATGATTTTATAAGAGAACCATATTTTGCAACTTTTCGTTCCGGAAATTTTGACTTCACCGTCATAGTTGTCCACATAATCTGGGGGGATAGGATATCTGAACGTAGGGCAGAGATTCAGAAATTGGCGGAAGTCTATGAAAAAATAAGAGATATTGATCCATTTGAAAAGGATATAATACTTGTTGGGGATTTCAATCGCGAACCAAATGACGATAAAGCCTTCTCTGCATTGAGAAGCATACCATCTATGAAAAATCTTTTCGATCTACCTGAAAAATCAATTATCTTTGATACTAATCTCTATGATAATATATGGTTTCAAACAAAATATGTAAAAGAATGGACAGGAATTAAAGGCATTGATAAGTTTGACGAAACTCAGTTTGTCAAAAATGACAAAAAGGCAAGTCTGGCAGTCTCTGATCATCGTCCTATTTGGGCGATCTTTGACACTGCCAAAGATGATGATTGATTTGAACATAAAGCCTCAAATTTAATCAAATTGACAATTTTATATATTTATGATATTATTGTTTTTCAGTCAGATACCTAATTAAATATTCAAGTTCTTACGAATAAAATATTTTTGGGCAAATTCAAAACTATCTAGTTAAGGAATGTTTTTGTAAAAATGATAATAAATTCAAAAAGAATAAATCGCTTACCACCATATTTATTCGGCAGGTTGAAACAGATGACACTTGAACGAAGGCGTCAAGGAATTGATATAATTGATCTGAGTATGGGCAATCCTGACAGACCTACTCCTGATCATATCATACAAAAAATGTGCGAAGCGGTTCAAGACCCTAAAAACCATAGATATTCTGCGTCCAGAGGAATATATAACTTACGTAGAGAGGTCTCATGGTTTTATGGTAGAAGGTTCAATGTGGATGTTGATCCAGATGACGAGGTTATAGCTGTTATCGGGACAAAAGAAGGATTGTCTCATCTTGCATTGGCATTGATTGATGAGGGCGACGTTGCACTTGTCCCAAATCCTACTTATCCGATACATATATATAGCATTATAATAGCTGGGGGAAACGTTATGAGTATCCCGATGGAGGATATTAATAACTTTCTTCCAAGTCTTTCTGAAATGACAAAGGAACTATGGCCAAGACCTAAACTTGTTCTTTTGAATTTTCCACATAATCCCACAACTGCCACAGTTGAAATCAGTTTTTTTGAAGACGTTGTCAAATTCGCTAAGAAAAACGATATAATTGTCGTCCATGATCTCGCTTATCTTGACATAGTATTTGACGGTTATACGGCACCAAGTTTCCTTCAAGCAAAAGGGGCAAAAGATGTTGGCGTTGAATTTATATCAATGTCAAAATCTTATAACATGGCTGGATGGAGATGTGGATTTGCAGTCGGCAACAAAGATATTATAGATGCTTTGGCAAAGATCAAGGGATATTATGATTATGGTATCTTCGCGCCGATACAAATAGCATCGATACTTGCACTCAGAGAATCTGATGAACACGCAAAGGAAAACGCCTTGACATATCAAAATAGGAGAGATGTTTTGGTCAATGGCCTCAATCGAATAGGTTGGAAGGTTGAAAAACCAAAGGCTACAATGTTTGTGTGGGCACCTATCCCTGAAAAATTTAGGCATCTAGGATCAATGAACTTCGCTCTGAAATTACTTGAAGAAGCAGAGGTCTGCGTATCGCCAGGGATCGGATTTGGCGATAAGGGTGAAGGATATATTAGGCTTGCACTTGTTGAAAACGAACTCAGAATAAAACAGGCTGTAAGACAGATCCGAAAGGCACTTACAACTGATAACCATTTGAATATAAAAAATTAGAAAAGGAGAAAACAATGACTCATAGAGAGCGGTTCAACCGTGTAATGCACTTTCAAGATGTAGATAGAATCCCAAATGAGGAATTTGGATATTGGGCAGAAACTCTTGAACGATGGCGATCGGAGGGCATGCCCGCAGATGCAGATGAAGAACTATATTTTGGTCTTGATATAAGACGAGAAAGAAGGTTATTTCAGCCAGATTTTGGACCCATCCCACCATTAACACACGGGCTTGATTCAGTAGAAAACATAGAGAAAGCAAAACCAAATTTTTATGACACGTTTGATTCGCCACAACGTTATCCAGCAAATTGGTCGGAGATGGTTGAGAACTATAAAAAGCGCGACTATCCATTAGGATTAAACTTCACGGGATTTTTTGGCACTCCTCGTGGTTGGCTAGGATTAGCTAGGGCATGCACTTCATATTATGAAGACCCAAAACTTATGCACGCTATAAGTGAACTTTGGGCAGATACCGTTATCGGCGTAATAAAAAGGGCATTGGACGATGTGGACTTTGATTTCGTGCAAGTCTGGGAGGATATGGCTTACAACCACGGTTCGCTTATATCTCCAAAGACCTTTCGCGAATTTATGACGCCTTATTATCGCAAAGTTACAGACTTCATACGTTCAAAAGGAGTTGATGTGATACTTTGCGATTGCGATGGAAATATAAACGATATGGTTGATCTGTTTCTAGAAGCAGGAGTTAATGGGCTTTATCCACTTGAAAGGGTAGCGGGAACTGACCCTTTTGCTATAAGGGAGAAATATCCTGACTTCCTTTTGCTTGGAGGCATAGATAAAATTCAAATCTCCAAAGGTCCAGATGCTATTGACGCTCATATGAAGGATATTCCAAAGCTTATTGATAAAGGCGGATATATACCTTTTATTGATCATCGTGTGCCTTCCGATGTGACATTAGCAAATTTCATTTATTATCAAAAAGTCAAGCGCGATATTATCGGCGGAGATTTGGGCGTTGCACAATGTGACTTTACTAATGCACGTGAGGAAGCACTAAAACCTCCAAAACCTTTTGAATATAAACCTCAAGGAGTAGGTCCGCACCTTTAGAAATTTTACATTATAGGGTATGTGCGACGTCTATACACTATAATTCATATTTTTAACTTTTTGGGGTTATTTTATATTCTATTAATAAACGATTATCCCCTTCGTCCTTTTCTATCTGTATAGGAATTTGCCATTTTACAAATTCAGCAGTACACGTCCCTTTGTCTTTATCACAGTAGTTCATAAGTAAACTAATCTTAATTTGGCATTGTCCTGAACTATCTGATACCTTAAAAGGTATGATTAATGGAAATTTTGGGCTTTCTATCGTCTTTTTTTGATCTGCTTCTGCTATGGTAAGAAGTCCTTTGCAGTGTTCAATTTCATATTGTAGAGGAGCCCCTTCTGTAAGCCCATAGGATTTAGGAAATTTGACATCTAAAACCAGATTACCTTTTGCATTAGCTACTAGTTTTCTTGAAGGCAGGATTACAACTTTTGCTGGCAACCCGCTTTCTATACTTGTCAATTCCTTTAATCCTTTCAGGACAAGAGTGCTGACAGTTTTTGTTTTAAGGTCTGCGACACGGATTGAATGGTTGTTTGTATCTGCAATAAAAAGCTTATCTCCTGTGACAGCTAAACCACTAGGCTCGTAAAAACTAGGGTTATTCCCATCATTTTTACCGGGCTTACCTGTCCCTAAAAAGGTTTTAGATGTTGCGTTCTGAGGGTCTACTATTTTAATTTTGTGGTTATATGTATCTGCAACGTAGAGTTTTCCATCGTTGAATAATATTCCGATCGGATGTTGAAGCCTAACTTCTCTAGCTTTTCCGTCAACGTCTCCAAATTCAAACAGATCAAGTCCCACGATTGTCTCCACTTTTCCATTTTTTTCGTCTAGATCAATTGATCGGATCGAGCTTGTTTCACTGTCAGCTATATAAAGCTTGTTTCCATCGGTAGTTATCCCACTTGGTTGAGCAAGTTCACTTTTTAGTAACGTCCCATCGAGCCTTCCTTCACGTCCACTTCCTGCATAGGGACGGACAATATTGTTATCTAACACCCATACCTGTTGAACACCAGCAATTGCTATATAAATTTTTCCACCAATTTTTACCAAGTCCCAAGGCGAACTTATTGGAGTTTTCAGAGCGTTTCCACCTGAACCGAAACCCCTTGCCTGTTCTCCTGTGCCTGCAATAGTCCTCACAGTTCTAGTATTGAGATCAGCTTCTCTTATAAGATGATTTTCTGTATCTGCAATATACAACTTGTTTCCAGCTAACGATAAGCCCTGTGGTTTGTTAAATTGAACTGATTCAAAAGAGCCGTCATTCTTTCCTTCTGATCCTGTTCCAATAATATCTTTTACAAAACCATCAAGATCAGTGATGAGAATTCTATTATTGTTTGAATCAGATATAAACAAACGACCTTCTGAACCTGTTAATCTGTTTGTCTGAATTTTGCCCGGAAAAGATAATATACTTTCGGGCATTTTGCTTTTTTCAAGAGCTAGTTTAAGCGGAGTTCTATCTATTTTCCCCTTTTTAGAAAACTCGTCTATTAGTCTTGATATAACTTGATCTAACAATTCGTAATGACCTTCGCCAGAAACCGCCCCCGCTATGTATCCATCTGGATTTATAAGCACCAATGTTGGCCAAGCCCGGACTCCGTAACTCCGCCATATACGAAATTCAGAGTCATTTACAACCGGATGTTCTATTCCATATCTAAGTATTGCCTGACGAATATTGTCCAAATCTCTTTCGTTTGTAAACTTTGCAGAATGGACTCCGATCACTACAAGCTCATTTGGATATTTTGCTTCTAACTTTTTCAGGTCTGGAATGATATGCATACAGTTAATACAGCAATATGTCCAAAAATCCAACAAAACGACCTTTCCTTTTAGGTTTTTTATATATATAGGTCTATCAGTGTTAAGCCAACCTGTTCCACCATCAAGTTCTGGCGCATTGATCATCCTTCTATCTGTAATCATATTTCTTTCTTCACTTTCTGACTTTATGCCTGTTGAAAATTGCGTTAAAACAACGAAAATAGACAGTATAAATATGAGATTAACGATAGTTTTCTTTTTCATATGTGTTCTTCACCTTTTTAATACCAAAATTTTGAAACAAAACGATTTTATATTTATAACACAACCAGCATTAATATTATTTCAATAATAATTCAATTAAAAAATAAACATATGTGAGTATATATTGAGTATATATAAAGATCAGAGACTTAAAATTCGTTATGAAATACTTTAATTTCCAAAATTGACGTCCGATCATCAAAAAAAGACTTGACGATTGTTTATTTGTGTTCTATAATAATATTCTGTAAAGATAAGACGAAAGCAAATTAATTTATTCTGGTATATGCTTTTGTTTCATGGGGTTCCAAAAAGTATAAAGGTCCTTAAGGTATGGAACGATAATCCACCATATACAATGGCTGAGATTAAATTGTGTTATATTTATTGCCTTATAGGCAAATTTGGGTATTATTTACATTCCTTAAGCTGAACCACCTACCTTAATAGCTACGAAGTTCCATTCTTTATGAGGTAAGAAGTCTAATATTTTGCAAATGAAAACCTATCATAAATGTTCTTATGTATTAGTTTGAGGTTTTGGTTGTTAGAATTGTTTGAAGCTTTTCTAAATCGAAAACCGCTAACTAAGAAAGCAAGGTCGATTATGAAATGGATTATACCGTAATGATCCAATGAGATATTCTCAGAACTTTTAATTTTTACAATAAATTATTTAAAGACTTTTTCAATGGCTAAAAAACATTTCCAAAAAACCAATATTAATGGGGGTCAAACAAAAAAACGGAGCAATCTGCTATGGGAGACGGCACAGTGCAGCAAATTAAAGCAAACGAATTAAATATCGATGAACTCAAAGAGATGACAATTCCAGAACTTACCAATATTGCCCGAGAATTAGGTATTACAGGTTACAGTGGACTTAAAAAACATGATCTAATTTTTAAGATTCTCGAGGCAAAGGCGACAGAGAATGGTCTAATATTTGGAGAAGGTGTGCTTGATATTCGTCCTGAGGGCGGGTATGGATTTCTCCGATCAGCTGCATATAATTATCTTCAGGGAGATGATGATATTTATGTATCGCCTTCTCAAATACGAAAGTTTGATCTACGGCAAGGGCATATAGTTTCAGGTACTATTAGACCACCTAAAAAAGGTATCCCTGGGGAAAAGGAAGAGCATTATTTCGCCCTTTTACACATAGAAGCAGTAAATTATGAGAATCCGGAAGCGGCGAAAGACAAGATATTGTTTGAAAACTTGACTCCAATATACCCAAATGAAAGGATCAAATTAGAACATGATCCGACAGAATACTCAACAAGAATAATGGACCTTATAACTCCTATTGGCAAAGGACAAAGAGGGTTAATCGTGGCTCCGCCATATAGCGGAAAAACAGAATTACTAAAACGTATAGCCAAAGGAGTAACAACAAATCATCCTGAAATAATATTGATAGTCCTTCTTATAAACGAACGACCAGAAGAGGTTACAGATATAGAAAGATCGGTAAAAGGAGAGGTCATAAGCGCAACCTTTGACGAACCGCCTGAGAGACACATAGAAGTCGCAGATATGGTTATAGAGAAGGCTAAAAGACTGGTAGAATACGGTCATGATGTGATGATATTGCTTGATAGCATAACAAGGCTTGCTAGAGCACATAATGCAGTCGCCCCTGACAGTGGACGTGTTATGACCGGCGGTATTGAATCAAGGTCACTCATACGACCAAAGAAGATTTTCGGAGCTGGTAGAAATATCGAGAATGGGGGCAGTCTAACCATCATAGCAACGGCGCTTATTGACACTGGTAGCAAGATGGATGATATAATCTTTGAAGAGCTTAAAGGCACAGGCAATATGGAAGTGCGTCTTGATAGAACACTGCTTGATAGACTGATCTTTCCTACAATAGATATAAAACAATCCAAAACCCGTAGAGAGGAATTGTTACTCAGTGAAGATGAGATCAAAAAAATCTGGCTTCTAAGGAAGGTATTGTCACAAGAAAGCCTTCCAGAGGCAATGGAATTCCTGTTAGAGCGTATGGCGAAAACGAAAACCAATAAAGAATTTTTAGAATTAATGAAAGCATAAAAGGAGAAAAAACCAAATGAAACCCAAAATTCATCCAGAATTTCAAGAGACAACTATAATCTGTGCATGTGGCGCAGAGTTTAAAACGATGTCAACTGTCAAAGACTTAAAAGTGGAAGTTTGTTCAAAATGTCATCCTTTCTTTACAGGAAAACGCAAGTATGTTGATACTGCGGGACGCGTAGAAAAATTCAGACAAAAATATAACTTAAATGAATCTGAAACAACATCTGAGGAAGCCTGATCCAAAATGGAAGAAAACCGAATTAAATGCACAAAAGATATAGGTGGGCAAGCTGTAATTGAAGGCGTTATGATGCGAGGAGCTAGATCGCTTGTCGTCGCTGTTCGCAAACCTAATCAAGAGATAGCAGTTATGCGACAGGAATTAGTCCCGCTTAAAGAAAGAATTTCTCTATTTAAGCTTCCCATACTGCGAGGGCTTGCGGTATTAGTTGAATCCTTGATAATTGGCATAAAAGCCCTATCATATTCTGCCAATGTCGCAGTGGAAGAAGAAAACAAAGAAAAGTCTTCAAAAGAAATAGGCAATTTCGCAATGACAATGACATTCGTATTCAGTCTAGTGCTTGGGATAGGGCTTTTCGTCATCTTGCCTGAAAGGCTTGCAAACCTTATATCAGATAAAGGCTATCTATTCAACATCGTAGATGGAGTTATTCGCCTGATAATTTTCTTCCTTTATGTGATTTTGATCTCACAAAGCAAACAGATCGCACGCGTGTTTCAATATCATGGGGCGGAGCATAAATCCATACATGCCTACGAGGCAGGAGAGGAACTTACTGAGGAGAATGCAGTTAAATATAGCCCTCTACATCCAAGATGTGGAACTGCTTTTCTTTTGACTGTAATGGTCGTCAGTATACTTGTTTTTTCTATATTTGGTAAACCAGAATCGGTGTTAATTCGTATTGGATCAAGGCTAATTTTGATCCCACTGATAGCTGGGGTCTCCTATGAAATTATTAAGCTTACTGCAAAAAAACAGAATAATATAATCACAAAGATAATTATGACGCCCGGTCTTTGGTTACAACGTTTGACGACAAAAGAACCGACAATAGATCAAATACAAGTGGCTATTCGCTCATTGAAAGAAGTCTTACAAATGGAAAATCTGCATGCCCAAAAAGAAAGCACGGTGAGTAAATAAGATATGCTAGAGAAATTAGAAACTATTCAAAAAAAATACTTTGAACTCGAACAGGCATTGTCTGACCCTAATATAGTTGGTAACTCATCAAAATTTCAACAATATGCAAAGCAACGCTCTGAACTTCTCCCGATAGTATCACTTATAAATGAATATCAAAGGTTACTTGACCAGATCAGAGGTGATCAGGAGTTACTGGAAACAGAAAATGATCAAGAGCTTATAGAGATTGCCCGAGCAGAACTTGAAGAAATGGAAAAGAAAAAGGCAATCCTTGAGCGAGAGCTAAAACTGATGCTTTTACCAAAAGATGACAACGAAGGGAAAAATATAATCGTCGAGATCAGGGCAGGAACTGGAGGCGATGAGGCGACTCTGTTTGTCGGTGACCTTTTCAGGATGTATAGCAAATTTGCTATCAATAAAGGTTGGAAAATAGATGTAATAAGTTCGCATCCGACAGGTGTTGGTGGGTTTAAGGAGATAATATTCAGTGTTGAAGGCAAAGATGTTTATAAGCAACTTAAATACGAAAGTGGAGTCCATAGAGTTCAAAGAGTTCCTGTAACTGAATCTTCTGGCAGAATACATACATCAGCTGTTACAGTAGCAGTGCTTCCAGAGGCAGAAGAAGTTGATATTGAGATTGATCCGAATGATCTGAGAATAGATACATTTCGTTCATCAGGACCAGGTGGACAAAGTGTAAATACTACTGATTCTGCTGTCCGCATTACTCATATTCCATCAGGCATAGTGGTGTCGTGTCAAGATGAAAAATCTCAACACAAGAATAAAGCTAAAGCCTTAAAAGTTTTGCGTGCAAGATTACTAGATATCAAACAAAGGGAGATTGAATCACAAAGGGCAGAGGAAAGAAGAAGCCAAATTGGGACAGGCGACAGAAACGAGAAAATACGCACTTATAACTTCCCACAAAACAGGGTCACGGATCATAGAATAGGACTTTCGCTATATAAGTTAGAATCCATAATGAATGGCGAACTTGACGAGCTAACAGAAGCCCTTATGACGGCAGATCAGAACGAGAAGTTGAAACTGGTCTCATAATAGCCTATCCAAATTGGCAATTTCCTTGCAGTAATTTACTATGGGTTCACTTCAACCCTTGCTTTAAAAATGAGGATAGGCAAAGATTTGCAGCGGGGCTTATCCTCATTTTGCTATTTTAGAAAATTGCTAAATGAGGTATTTCGCTGGAGGTGTATTATGGATTCGGCGTTGATGATTATATTTGGTTCGCTAACCATAATGACAGTTATGCCTGTCGCAATAATTTTCGGTTACCTACATTTTAGGCGACGTGCCATAACAAAGCAAGAATTGAAAATGTTGCAAAATGACATAGCGAAAATAAAATCCGACATTGAGGATATTAAAGAACAGATCGCAGACTTTATCATTAAAACTAGCTAGAGGTCTTAAAATACCATAAAGACTTCGTTAAATAAAGGAATGTGATATTGAAAGATGTTTTGTTAATACTATTTAGCGTAACATTAGCTTCAACTGGTCAGATGTTACTTAAATATGGTATGATAAAGGTCGGAAGAATATCTGCAATAGAATCTGTCCCTTCAAAACTTTTAACCGCTTTGATAAATCCATTTGTCCTTCTAGGGCTTTTTGTTTTTGGCATCAGTGCATTGTCTTGGCTGATCGTTCTATCAAGAGTTAAACTGAGCATAGCATACCCAATGGTAAGCTTAGGATACGCCGCTGTTGTAATTCTCTCCTGGCTTATCTTTAAGGAACCTCTTAAACTGGTTTCGCTTCTTGGATGCGTAATGGTAATTATTGGTGTGTTTCTTATATCAAAAGGGTTATAGCCGTCAATGACGAATGTTCACTCGTCAAATCAAAATCGTGTAGTGATCGCCGCAGTTCTATCAATAATCCCTGGATTTGGTCATATATACCTTCGTCAGATCTTCAAGGGATTTGTGTTGATCCTTAGCGTTGTTATTGCTATTATCATAATCTGGTTCGCTATATCAAACAGAAGTGGCTTTAAGTTACTTGATCTGAAAGAAAAACAACTAATGTTCAACCCATCAATGAAAACAATATCAATTTCGGGGCAACATATAAGGGTTACCGAAATTATGAAGATCACTGGCACGGTTCAACTGCTCGTTACTTGGTTTTATAGTGTATTTGATACATTGAAAGAGTTAAAAAAATCCAAAAAGCTATTAACTAAGGAGAAAAAATATGGCTGACAAGAAAGTACCGATTGGACTACAACTTTTCTCTGTCCGTGGTGAATGTGGCAAGGATTTATTCGCTACATTAAAATCTGTCGCCGACATAGGTTATGTCGGCTTTGAACCATGGGGCTACGGCGGTGATAAACTTGAATGGATGGGACACAGTCCAAAAGACATAAGAAAAGTGGCTGATGATCTTGGCTTAAAATGCTGTGGAATACATCTGTCAACTGGTGCACTGATGGGAGATAATCTTTCACGAACAATTGAGCTAAACCAAATACTGGGGAACAATTTCCTGATCATCGCTGCTGATAGTCAAAGGATGAAAACTTACGATGGCATTATGGAATTGGCAAAGATACTAAACGATGCATCAGAAAAACTAAAACCTTTAGGGATGTTCAGTGGCTATCATGCTCATGGATTTGATTTTGAGAAGATCGGCGACAAACCTGCATGGGATATATTATTTAGTAACACGAATAAAGACGTGATAATGCAAATGGATATCGGAAATTGCGTTAGTGGTGGTGGTGATCCGATCGCTGAATTAAAGCAATTCCCAGGACGTGCAAGGTCTGTCCATTTGAAAGACTATGGTGGACCGCCGGATTCAGTTATCGGTGAAGGAAAAGCTGACTGGAATGAAATATTCCGTCTTTGTGAAACCGAACACAATACCGAATGGTATGTTGTTGAGGAAGGCGGAAGAGATGGACTCGGATTTGACATTTGCAGACGAAGTTTTGAATCACTTAAACGTATGGGAAAAACATAAAAACTGAAAGTCGAAGGTCAAAGGTTAAATAATAAGATGACAGATATCAACCTTTAACCTTTGACTTTCTAATTTATTTTATGCTGTTGCTAGTTTGAATATTGGGGCAAGCCCTTCTGCACGCTTTTTAAGCATCGCAAGCTCATCTTTTGTTAAAGGTTTAAATTTGCTCCCTACCTCAACAGCTCTGCGGAATAGCCTTATGTCGCCCGGCGTCACCGCAGCAGTTATCGGCTGTGAAAGTGTAAACCTTATTGCAAGATCGCTCTCCTCTGGATCTGTAACTGGTTTATACCAACATTTCGGGTAAGTCCTCTCTTCATCTTTCTCCCAATGAGTTTTTGCCATAGCCTTTAATGCAAGTATTCCCATATTTTTTGATTTTGCCTTTTCAACTACCTGAGGACCAAACCCAGAATTGAAATAACATGTCCAATTTATTGGAAATAAGATACTATCAAAATCAAACATATCCATCAGTCTTAATGCATTTTCGGCAGAATGAGCAGAAAATCCAAGATAACGCACTATGCCTTTTTTCTTTGCTTCTTCAAGCACTTTTATTGCGCCGTTATTTCCCATTGCTACCTCAACATCTTCATCAGAGGTCATAGCGTGAAGCTGATAAAGGTCAAAATAATCCGTTCTCAGCTTTTTGAGAGATGACTCTAATGCCTTTTGTGCCTCATCCTTTGTTCTTTTCTCTGTTTTACATGCTAAAAAGACCTTTTTGCGATATGGTTCAAGGGCAGGACCTAACATATCCTCTGCATTACCATAGGTAGGGGCTACATCAAAATAATTGATACCTTTGTCTATCGCTTCACTGACATAAGCGCTTGCATTCTCCGCGGTCTCGTTCATAACGATAATTCCGCCAAAGCCTATGATGGAAAGCATATCCTCTTTATTACCATATTGTCGTTTCTCCATTTTTACTTCCTTTTTTTCGCTTTCCGCAGAATTTGCAAGATTGGTTAATACTTCTGCGCCGATTGAAACAGCAACGACAGAAGCACTTGTGGTTTTTATGAAATCTCTTCTAGTGATCTTTGAATCATCTTTTTCAGCCAAGTTAATATCACTCCCTTTTCGTTTTCAAAAATTAATTAAAAACCAAATAACATTGTCAACTATTATTCTTAACTACGGAGGACCTTTTTTTATTCCTTGAAAATTAGTCTTGATTGGTAAACGCCTCAAAAACCGCAACAGCGTTTTCTGTTGGTGTTTCAGGTTGTAATGGTTTTGCAGGAGATAAGATATAGCCTCCGCCTTTTCCCATTTCTGCACATAATCGTTTGACTTCTTTTTTGATGTCATTAGGAGTGCCATAAGGTATTAATTCCTGAGTTCCCAACCCGCCCCAAAATGTGATATTATTGCCAAACTTCTTTTTTAGTTCATAAGGGTTCATTCCTCTTGCCTCTGGCTGGACACTTTCAAGCACATCAAGTCCGATCTCAATTGCATCCGGGATAATATCAACCACTGACCCGCAAGAATGGCTTATGACATATTTTCCTTTTGAATGAACAGCTTCATATATCTTTGCCCATCTTGGTTTTAGGAATTTACGCCAAAGCTCCGGTCCCAAAATGACGCCTCTCTGATCGCCCCAATCATCTCCGAACATAACTGCATCTATGGGAAGATCACAAGTCCAGTCAACAAAAGCTAAATATAGATTCATCAGATTATCCAACACTTCCTCATAAAAATCAGGGTTGACGACAGAGTCTATGAGTATGTTCTCAAACCCTCTGAGACTCCAACTTATTTCAAAAAGCCCCCAACCTAGCCCGCCAATTAAGAATTTGTCTTTATGGTTTTCACAGATCTGTCTTGCGGTCTCCTTAATTTGAGGATTAATGAAATCCTCAGGTGTTGGAAACTTATATCCTTCAAGCGATGGCTTATCTAATGGAGCTTTTTCAAGATACCACGGTCTTTTGTCCATTCGCCATATAACTCCATAAGGGTCTTTTTCGTGAATATCATCAATTCTTGTCCTTGTCATTGTATAGACTGCGGAAACGCTAACTATATACGGGGTAAGCTTATTACGCCATTCTGTGCTGCCATAATATTGATCAAGACGCATAGCTACATCGCCTTCAAATCCAAGCGTAAATGGCACAGGTTTAGTTTCTTTGTGATTTATTTGATTAAGCACCATCTCTTTAAGTGTCATAACATTCTCCCCCAGTTTTTATCTAATTATAGATATGAATTCATCGTCAATGATTACAACCATTAAATTTTGAAATACTCATGGTAAGCATCTATCGCCGATAGGTAATTTTCTGGTTTGACGTCTTTATGCACAATATTGCTTGTGCAGATCACATGACCGCCATTTCCCCATCCAGCTTTAATGCAATCTATCATAGCTTTTTTACATTCATCAGGAGTGCCTTGTGTAAATGTCCATCTTATATCAAGATTTCCTACAAAACATATCCGATGACCATATTGTTTTTTAAGCCGTGCTAGGTCCATACCAGCAGCGATGTCAATTTCGCCAAATCCATCAACATGCGTCTCCAATAAAAAATCATCTAGAATCGACCACAGATCACCATCAGAGGTATTGTTCACGAAGACGCCAAGCTTATGCAGTTCATCAGCCTGCCTTCTTATTTGGGGCATAATAAATTCATGATAGTGTTTTGGCGAGATCATAGGTCCTTTATCAGAGGCAAGATCGCCTCCAAGACCGATAATATCCGCTCCCAATTGTGCATATCTTGTCGCAGTTGAGATGACGTTTTCAGTGCATTGATCATAATATTTTCTCAACTCATCTGGATTAGATACAAACCATTCAATTCTGTCACCAAGGACTGCGATTGGAATACCATAAACGGGCGCAAATATAGCCTTTTCATCGCCTTTTTGCTTGAAAATCTCTTTAACCTTCCTGAAAACGTAAAAATGAGGTTCAGGGTCTATTGGGTTAGAATCTTCTCTTATCGGTTCAGATGGATTGGGTTTGCTATATGTCCTTGTTATCCCACTTTCGGGTAAAAATTCGTGTATAGTTGTGCTTGTCTCCCATTTGTATTTAGTTATAGGCTTTGGTCTTTCAAAACCGGGGGATATATTTGTGCTAAGACCGATCATATCAAAGCCCAATTTCTCTGTAATCTGGACGATCTCCCATACATCGTTCTCTACGATAGTTCTCCAATCTGCATCTCTGAGCATCTCCATCCTTTCAACGAAGCCACATGGTCTCCCAAGTATAACATCCCTTGTAGGCGAAGCTATTGGATACATCTCGCCAATTGGAGTGCGATCCACTTCTTCGTGACGATATGCCCTCAAAACCCTTTCTTTACTTGTCATAAATCACCTTTTAAAGACATTAGAAGTCTGTTACCATATTGTATATCCACCATCAACAATTAAATTGTGACCTGTCATAAAGTCCGATGCAGGAGAGGCAAGAAAAACAATTGAACCTTTTAAATCATCAACCTGTGCTAGCCGTCCTAATGGCGTAAGTTTAGCCCACAAAGGCAACAGGTCCTTTACCTCAGGGATCGTATTTACCAAAGGCGTAATCGTATATCCTGGGCTTATGCAGTTGACCCTGATACCATATTTAGCCCATTCAGAAGCAAGCGATTTGGTGAGATGAACAACGCCAGCCTTTGATGAATTATAAGAAGCCTGACTTTGAGGATAGTTTACAATACTAGCGGACATTGAGGCGGTATTTATAATTTTCCCATATTTGTTAGGGATCATAACTCTTGCTTCTGCTTGTGCACAAAAGAAAACAGCTTTTAAATTCAGATCAACCACTTTATCCCATTCTTCTTCGGAAACGTCCTCTGCATTTTTCCATAACGTGCGACCCGCATTATTGATCGCTATATCAAGTCTGCCCCATTTTTCTATGACTTTATCTACCATCATTTTTACGTCATCAATGGATGTCACATCCGCAACTATTGATATAGAATCTCGTCCTAATGCTTTGACCTCTTGCGACACCTTATTTGATGTATCTGAATTGATGTCGACAATTGCAACAGAAGCGCCAGCTTCCGCTAATGCATGGGCAAATGCTTGTCCAATGCCTTGTCCTCCCCCTGTAACCAGAGCGACCTTGCCATCTAACCGAAAACTATCTAATATATTCAATTTATCCCTCCTATTCTGATACCAATACGGATATTATCTTGTTATACACAGGTGAGGATCAAATTGACAATTTCTACAACGTTATAAATAAAAAGCCTAAAACAAAATTGGTGATCACTTAATTAAAATCTTTACTTTAGACAAAGCAAACAAATCAGCGATCTATGGACTAAAAACTAACTTTTGCCCTTATAAAAAGCTCGTCATTTTCTTTAAGTTTGCTGAATAAACCGCTACCTTTTCCTTCCAATATAAACGTTCCCAACGTCAACTCAAAGCCATCATAGGGGGAATAAGAGATCTCAGGTAGATAGACAATTCCGTAATTTTCCTTGATTTTACCCCAATCATCAATGCAGATGGCAAAACTTAAAGGCACAATCTTCACCTCATCATTATGGAATTTATATTCAAGTCTTTGGACGAGATAATCATTCAGATTTCCTTTACCTCTTTCGTGTATGAATCCGTGGATATACTGCATATTTAGATAAAATCCGTGCTTAAAGTTATAATCCCCGCCTACGACATATTTAAAATAAGGTTCATCATCAAGAGCAACTGACTTTTTAAGCAAAGACCGCGGTGGAGTTAGAAAAGTTTCAACCATTTCAGTCTTTTTTGGCAGAAAAACAGCCCCTTCTGCCCATAATCCTATTGATGCGATCTCGCCTACAATATCTGCGCTTATAGCCTGAATTTTCGGATAACCTGTATGCACGATGACATCTACGTTTTGAAGCTCAACATCTTTCGGGGAAATAAATATTGTTCTTATTAACGGCAACTTATCATATCCATTGTAATATCCAAATGAAAGATCATAACCTAACAGGCTCGTTGATAATTTCAATCCAAAAGAGGACGCTTCACCTAGTTTGTTTTCGGGCAGTATTAGTTTATCTGAAAAATTAGCCAATTTCATCCCCATTGGCAGTTCGAAGTCGCCTATAAAAGCCTTTGACCATTCAGAGGAAGGCAATGTTGATGGAGTAAAAGTCGGAATATATACCCCTGTTAGAGTCAGATCAGTCCCACCGATCTTCTGATAAAACGATGCTTTCATCGCATTTACACCAATCTTCTCGCCGAAATTGAAAATGTCTTCCAAATCATCGGGGCAAAGGTTGCTTGATGGGTTTATTTTGTCTGCTGTCCCCCAAACTATGACCTGTCTGCCCAAACGAAGATCAAGTTTTTTGGTAAGAAACTGGTTAATATCTATATATGCTTCTTGCATTTCTAGAGAATGTGGCATAGCATTTTTTTTGCTTTTGTCTTGTAGATCAGATATACTGCTAGCGTTAGAAAACCCTGTCCCTCTTAACCTTATTTCACCAAAGGCTCGTATTCTATCTGATGGTTTGGCATTTAACTTCAAGTCTAATTTATTCTCATTCCAAGTCCAGATTTTTGGTTCCTCCAAGCGAAATCTATTATCCGTCTGAATATACCCATTGATTGACATGTCTGCAACCGACTTTATCACCAAAACAGTTATCAGAAAAACAGAAAATAGTATAATTTTTTTCATTCTTGTTGACCGCCTTTCTTGTTCAAAAACCAAGCCCTCGAACAAAAGCATACATGCTATTAAGATTTCATGCCCCCCAAACCTTATTATTTTGAATTTAAATGTATAAGTTTTCTCTATTTAATTATAAGATCACCCATCCACAATTGATCCATCAATTACCGTATGAATTACCTCTATGTTTTCATCAACGATAATTATATCAGCCTGTTTCCCTTTTTCAAGGCTTCCCATCCGATCATCTACACCGATAATCCTCGCAGGAACAATACTTGCCATTTTAACCGCATCGGATATGCTTAAACCGACTAAATCAATTAAAGTTTTAACAAGGTCTTTTGTCCTCATAACAGTGCTAGCATAACCAGTCCTATCTGGCATTATGGCTATTTCGTCTTGAACAAGCACCTCTTGTCCATCGCTTGGTCCAAATGTATATACGCCCGATGGCATACCAGCACCTCGCATAGCATCTGTTACGACGCATACCTTGTCAATTCCTTTGGCTTTGATAGCAAGCATTATCAATTCTGGCGGAACATGTCTTCCATCCGCTATAAACTCAACAGTCAACTCTTCCAACAAAAGTGCGGATTCCACTACCCCACTTATCCGAACAGGTCCATTTTTCACTAATGACGACATAGCACAGTATAGATGTGTGACATGTCTTGCCCCCCAATTAACCGCATCAAGCACCTGTGCATAAGTTGCGTCAGAATGACCTATTGAGACGATTATATCATTTTTGACAAGTGACTTGATCAATAATTCAGAACCATCAAGTTCGGGAGCCAATGTCATTGACGCAATGTCATCAGAGAATTCAAGCATTCTGTTATATTCCTGAGGTCTGGGATTTCGGACAAATTTTGGAAGGTGACAGCCTCTCTTAGCATAACAGAAGTAAGGACCTTCTATATGTGCGCCGATCACTTTTGCACCATTGATACCGTATATCCTTGCCTGATGAACAGCGTCAAGAGCCTGCAAAATAGCTTCAATTGAGCTTGATGCAGTTGTTGGAAGAAATGCAGTCGTCCCCCCTTTTGCATGATATAACGCTATGGTTTCAATATCTGATAATTTACCATCCATTACATCGCAACCTTTGCCACCATGACAATGTATATCAATAAATCCTGGGAGAACCCATTTACCTTCTGCATCAATGACTTTTCCTTCTTGATTACTTAATATATCCTCCGAATTGCCAATATCCGATATTTTTGATCCATCAATCCTGATTATACCATTTTCTATAATTCCTTGCGGAGTTAAGATTTTACCGTTTTTTATTCCTGCGATCTTTTTTGAAAAATCATTCTCTTTCGGCATAAATTCGCTACCTTTCAAGTTTCAGATGAAATATCCTCTCACTTTTCAATGTGAGGCTTGGTTTCATCGTCATTTCAAGAAAATTTCAGTTTTTCAAGTGCTTTCTTGCTTAACTGATGAGAAGGTGAAAGCTTCAATGCCTGATTATAAAATTTTATAGCTGATTCTTTATCGCCATTTTCCTCAGATGTTCTGCCTTTAGAATAGTAGACATCAGCGACGAGTTCTTTATAATTAGCTTTCATCCGTGAAGTGACTAGCTTTGCCACTTTATCAACAGTATCAAACACATTTTTGTCTGTAATAGCACACATATTGTTACCTGCAACAAGCACCTCGCCAGTTTCAACTCTGACAAGCCTAGCATCCAGACACATCTGTTTTCCAAATGTCGTAAACGACCCATAATATAAAGTTTGTGCCCCAAGGAGTCTTCCGATCTTTTGTGCGGTATCAGGATCAATTGCCCCCATCTCTGCAAGTTGATGTTCTGCCATAATGTTATCCAGTTTAGTCCGTTCAATGACGTTCATTTCTGGCATTAGCTCTTTGAACTTCGTGATAAACATATCAGTAAGACCAGCCCGATATGGCTCTAATTCCTTCATATCAGAATTTCTTTCAAAATAAAGCACCCCGATAGTAATTTTTTCCTCTTTACTGACGTTAGAATAGTTTTTAGCCCCACATCCAAAGAAACATAAGCAAAATATTAATATCAATGAGACCAAAGACTTCACTTTATATTCCCCCCTTTTTATTCAAATAATGCATCTACGAACTCCTTTGGCGAAAAATCTTCAAGATCATCTAGCTTTTCGCCCACACCGACAACTTTAACAGGTATCCCGAAGCTATCTTTTATAGCTATTACTATACCTCCTTTGGCAGTCCCATCAAGTTTCGTCAATGCAATACCTGTAACATCTACCGCCTCTTTGAATTGCTTGACCTGTGAGATAGCGTTTTGACCAGTCGTTGCATCAAGCACAAGCAAAACTTCGTGCGGAGCACCACTTAAAGCCCTATCAGAAACCCTTTTGATCTTTTTCAACTCCTCCATAAGATTTTTCTTTGTGTGAATCCTCCCAGCAGTATCTATGATCACGACGTCGCATTTTCTAGCTATGCCTGCCTGAATAGCGTCAAAGGCAACTGCGGCTGGGTCTGATCCTTCTTGATGCTTTATGAAATCCAGTCCGCCGACGCGTTGACTCCATATTTCAAGCTGATCTACCGCAGCAGCTCGGAAAGTATCCGCAGCCGCTAGTATGACTTTTTTGCCTTCTTTTGTGAACTTCGCTGATAGTTTTGCAATCGTGGTAGTTTTACCTGTGCCATTAACGCCCAAAACCATTATCACAAAGGGTTTATGTGATTCTACATCAATAGTTTGTTTTTCACTGCCTAATATTTTTATCATCTCATCCTTCAATAGTTGGGTTATTACATTTGGTGTTCCGTCTAAATTCTCGTTTTTGACTCGCTCACGGACAGCGGAGACTATTTTAAGCGTAGTTTCAACTCCAACATCAGACTGGATCAAAATCTCCTCCATCTCCTCTAGCAATTCAGGATCAATTCTGGTTTTGCCAGATAAAAGGTCTTTAATACGACCGAAAAAGCTCGTCCGAGTCTTTGTTAATCCCATCCTCCATTTATTAGAAGATTTCGGCGATGGATCATCAATATCTATTTTTCTGACATTATCTTCACTTATTTCTTCGGTGTCCTCTTCAAATATTATCTCTTCTTCGGGGGGGATCTCTTCCAGTTCAAGCTCTTTTATTATCTCCTCTTTGCTGACATATTCCTCTTTTTCATCTTCCTTCTTTTTTTCCGCTTTCTCGTCTATTTTCTTTTCAGATTTTCGTCTAAATATATTGAACATTATTATAAATATTCCTCCTAAATAGTGATCAATTGTTAGCCTTTAATTTATTTACTTTAACTTCAACATTTTCCCTACTTGGACAATATCGTTCCTGCCTTGACGTTTCAACCTGATCTTATAATAGTAAACGCCGTTAGCTACTTCTTTACCGTCCTCATCTCTGCCGTCCCAGTGTATCATCACAAAATTAATGACATTCTGCTTCTCCAAAGTTCTGATCAACCTACCTGACACTGTGTATATCTTTACAACAGCAGAATCAGCAATCGAACTGAGTTGAAATGTAATATCTGTCTCTCGTTCAAACGGATTGGGGTAATTCATCAATGAATTTTTCTCTATCTCAAACTCGCTTCTGACGACAAATTTGATCGTCTTCATCCCCAAGTTGCCGTTGAAATCATAAGCCAAGAATTTGACCTCATAGTTTCCTGGATTCAGCTTTTTAGGAGTATAATTGATCACAACATCATTTGAATTTGGATCAAAATGGACACTATAATCCTCTTGATCGACTATCTCGAAATCCTTCGCATCTATACTTATGAGTATATCTATTTTGTGTGATAGCAAATCCACGCCATCATTATCTGAGATAATGGCATTTATCCTTGGTTCAGACGATACGACATTTCCATTAGCGAAATTCTGATCAGCCACATCTATTTGTATATTTGGAGGACGGTTATCATTACTGATTATGAGACTGAAAATTCCAGCCCATTCTGATTCCGCTTCGATTGTTGCAGATTCAAAAGTCTTGAATTTAAGCCTATCGCCAGCACTGAATTTTATCCCTCCTTCAAGAATTTTCAGACGTATACCTGTCTGAGCATCGTAGAATTCCTCTCCAACTGTGCCAACATAAGGCTTGCCATCTTTCATTATATACCCGTGTCTTATGCCTTCAACCGTATAATGTTGATTGTCAGTAAAGTTTATATTCCATTCGTCAATAGGTGTATTAGCATTTTCATCTATTGAGATATTGTTTATCAGACCTTTACCAGATGTCTTTACCTCGTAAGCCTGAACTGACTTTACAAGACTTTTATCTGCATTAACAACAGGATTGGACTGCATACGAGACCATCTATTAGCAGAACCAAACCATAGATAAACGCCTACTCTGGAAACAGCGTCCTTTAAATTTCTCTCTATTACAGTTAACTGATCTGCATCTAATTGGCTATCTGGTATATTACCAAGCCCTATTTTATTCTTAATTTCGTCCTTCAATGGCGCTAGATCAACCCACATATTGATAGATACTGGTCTATTAAATCGCATATATGGCGATTCCGTATTCACAGTTGATAACAGATTTGATATTTTATAACCTACAATTGAGCCATCAGGGGCTTTTGTAAATGACATTGATGGTTGATTACTTGACAATGTAAGATTTTCAACTTTTTCAATAGAGATAAGAATATCTTGTTTGACTGCATCAACTTGTGATGTAACCTTAAAAGCATTATCATAGCTCTGGACAGAGGTTTTTTGCCAATTTACAAAGACAGAATGCGAGATCTCAAAGACACGATAGGTGATGTTATCATTTTCGTTTGATTCTTCATATTCACCGATCCGCTTTCCAGATGTATCCGCTTTCAGAACAGGGTCAATCCACAAAAATACGATCTGTTTTCCTCTTGGCAAGGAAAGTGGAATAAATATTGACGCGGTTTGAATACTTTCATCATTTGACTTTGTCCAATCGGTCGGATTAATAACTGCCTCTCCAATTGCTTTGGTATCTGGATCAACAATTGCATCATTGTCACGATCGGGGTCTCTGTCAAAAGCCATCACCTTTATAGATTTTGACATTGTCCCCGATTTAATTATATTCTCAATATCAACATTTATCCCCCATTTTTGATGTGTAAACGAATATGTATAAGTCATCCTAGGATTTTGATCTTTATCCCTTGCGACATATAAATTCGGCTTCGATGACACAGTTAAATTTATTAAGTCCGAGACTATTGTATTTTCATCCATATCAACCGCGATTATTCTGTATGAATTATCAAATAATTGGGCAGAAAGATCAATTGGATTTTGCAGAACATAGACATTTTTGCTTTGATCAAATGTCATTGGTAAATTCTTTATACCTATGTTTGACATCCATTCCATAGTAACTGATTTCAGTTTCGCTGATCCTACATCATCATCTACTTTGACATAGACCTGTGCCATACCGTTAGCTATCTCGTGGTTGATGCTTACAAAAATTGGTTGACCGATCATAAAATCCATCCCACCAATGGCATATCCAGAGTTGAATTCACCATATAGTTTTAGCTGTGCAGAACCATTAAGGGCATCTTTACGAATATCAAATGATGTCGCCGGATAAATCCCATTTGATATATTGATAGTTTTACTTTCTCTTTGCCCGTTTGGATATATAATAGATGCATCAATTGTCCCGTTTATATTAGCTTGCTGACCTCCGATCGCCTTCAGAAAAGGAGTTGACAACGTTTCAAGCTTTCCTCCCGGTGATACTGATGCGCTTTTTGCTTTAATATCTGCTTCATAATCTGGAATATTTAACCTTGACGCAGGATCGCCAAAAAGCGTATATTCAAACATCTGTGTAAGCCAGACCAATCCCTCTTGCTTTAAGAGACGTGTTTTTGATATCGCAGTAACTTGACCTATTCTCAGCAATTTATCCTTAAATATTCCATCAAACAAAAGATTATTTAGCACCACATTGCCATGTCCGTATGTAAGCCTTGTCGCGCTGAGCATTGCTACAACGCCTTTTTTATTCGCTCTTAGCATCCCTTCTGCCATACAAATCTCACCGGGCAGGTCAAAATAACCATTATAACAGCTAAGAACAAGCAAGAATGGATATATCTCTGTTTCCTTCATCTTTTCAATATCAGTTATGCTAAAGATTATCTCGTGTGCCCAGACATGCCTGCCACCATGTCCCGCATATTGGGCTATAACTGCGCCTTCTGCAAATGAATCGATTATCATCTCTTTCGCTATTTCCGCAGGTATTCTGCTTTGGTTTGGATTTTGATTAAACCATTTTATTATCTCCTTCAAGTATATTTTCGTAGTATCATAGCCAACAGGAGTATGCTTTTTCCAAACTTCTTCAAGACCTTCTTGAAATATCTCGTCTCCCGGCGCGTGTGTTTCGTCATCTGCTATTGAGATTATTTGTTTTCTCCATTTGCCATTTACGCGACCAGATTCATTAGCGATTATCTTATTGACTACTATATCCGCTTCTTCTGGTGTCCCAATTGGAATACGACCGAGATATATATCTGGAAACCCATCATCGCCATCTATCGTGCTATACCAATGATCTACCGCTGTCTGTCCGAAAGTTGTTTTTATGTAAAATGTAGGAATGAAACCAATTAACTCAGGAGCTTCTTTATAAGCCCTCTTATCAATACCTAAAAAATCATAGGTTGCATCCGCAAATATAAGGACATAAGATATTGCGGGGCGTTGCCAGTTGTTATATGCGTATTTCAAGAAATCCTTTATCGCATGTGGACTGACCATCCCATTGTTGAATTCATCATAAATATCGGTAACATCAATAACTTTTGTTACAAATCCTCCCCCTGCCGATTCTGAACGCCAATTAGCCAATCTCTTCGCAGATTCAATGAAAACAGGATGTGAAATAATTATATAATCCGCACGGTTAGTGACGTCTTTTAAGTTTGATGGAACGTTAAGCTCAATTCTATCTGGCTTCAATATACTTGATGAGGTAACTGCGATATATTGAAAATTTGGAATATCATCATCTTCAAATGTGACAGAATAGGCATTATCAGGGACCCTTATAACTGAAAACTTGTCGTTATCTTTACTGTTATATTGAATTATATCCCTTATTCTTTTTTTATCTTCTTGATTGAGTTTATATTCTTTAATGACTAAGTCCTTAAATTTGCCTACCGCATTAGAACCAGATATTTGGAAGATCTCAATGTCATTATTTAGAAAACCGTTTACGGTATAATTATTATAATCACTGACATAAACGCTTATTTTGTCAGACTCTTTCAATATGAAATAAAGCTTATTACTATCAGTCAACATCCAAGAGCTACCTTGTTTTAACACACTTATAACTGCCTTATCCGAAAGAGTAACATTTGCAAATCTTAGCCTTTGGCTAAGTTCTGGTGGGATTCTGCCTCTGTCAAGAGTGCTTACATTTTCTAGTGTAATGCTTGCTATCGGCTTGGATGCCTTTTGCTCAGGGGCAGAGAATTCAAGCAAATCTTGGACAGCTATCAATTTTCGGTAATATCCCAATTCAAACCAATTAAGATATATCTGATATGGATAGCTGTCTGTATCTACGCCATCAGAAGGGTTTGTGCCGATCCTCGTTAATCGCAATTCGTTATCAAAACCTTCTTTTATTGCATCTATAGGGACTTGTCCATCAAACAAATATTGTCCTTGACTATACCATCTAGCCTCTTCACCGACACGATGACCGTTTAAAGAGATCATCACGTAATGCTCAAAATTTGTGCAACCTACAAGTTCTATCTTGAAATCAGGTTTAACCAAGTTTTGCGCAACATCATAAATAGGGAATTTTACAGTAACTTCGTTTTTTGGCGATCCATTCTCAATACCAGTCCAGAACCAATGATCACGGGATTCAAACCATGAGTCCAAATCGTTTGGATCGCTTTCGGTATTCTGAAGTTTATGATGAAGGCGATCTTCCTCAAATCTGATCCTAGACTTAAAAAAGGTAACCTCTCTGGCACTTGATGAAGATGGTATTCCGCTTTTCTGGGCCATTCTTAAGCCTTCGCTATTTCCCCAACTGAGCCAATAGACATTCCAACGAGTGTAGATATTTTTTGCCTCTGTGCCAAAAAACTCTATATAATCGCCTCTATCAAATTTCCCATCTGACTCGCCATAGACATAAATAGGGACTTCCGAGCCTTGATAGGTGATCTTAAATGTCCTTGGGTCAATCTTCGATGGATCAACCCCTGAACCTTTTAGCATATCATAATCCAGTTTATATATACCTCTTTTGCTGATAAAAAGTTTAAGAGACGGCGATTCTGCTATTGTTGATCTTGGAGCTAAGTTGATCGGCTTTTGTGGTGTTCTCCAAGATTTTGCAGAATCATAATTCAGCAAAAGACTTTTGTATGCATCTTCGAATTCATCTTTATAGATAGTTGAGCCTAATTGGGGGGCTTGTTTAGCTTGTGAAAAATTCACCCTTAATATAATTTTATCGTATTTCCTTAAAAGCCTTGATCCCGCATTATATTGGACTGGTCTAATTTCAAGGACAACAGTGCGTTGATGTCTGATGTTTCCTTCATAGACTATTTCGGCAATTTTTGAAGGATAAAGAATATTCTGACGATAAAATTCACGGTCTATGAAAAATCTATCGGTAATATAGTCTAAACCATTTGATTTTTCTATGATCTTTTCTGAGACAGGGATCGGCAAATAGCCAAATTTATCAGAGTAAATCGCGCTAATTATATTTACAGATATTGAAGCAGAATATGGGACACCTAAAAAAACCGATGATATTGGAAGTTTAGGCTTACCAACTTCTGATGTCCAACTGCAATTTCTGTAACTGATTAAGTGATAATTAGTATTATCAAATTCTTTTTCTTTTATCTCCAACCTATTTAACTCAAACTCAATTGTTATGCCATTGACATCCGAATTGACGATTTTTACTGACTGTTCAGTATCCTGTGAACCTGCAAAACTGCATAAAGATATAAAAACAAGCAGGATATGAGATAACAGGATTTGAATTAAGATTCTGTTAAAGGCGTGGTTAAGTCTGAGGAAAATCTGATCGGAGAGAAAAACACCCTCCTTATTTATCATTGTTTACTAACTCCTTGTTTTTTCACAGAAAATTGTCCTAATATTCCAATTATTTGCTGAATGATCAATCAAAATTAGATCAATAAGTTAAAGCCATTGATGGCAATAATATTAAGAATATAGTTATTTAGTTATTCTCATTCATTGCTTACCACTGCGTGTCCGCCAAACTCTCGCCTTAATGCTGCCAAAACTTTATCAGAGAAAAGGTCATCTTGCCTTGATTGGAAGCGTTTAAATAGTGCAATTGCGATCGCTGGTGCGGATACGCCTGATTCAACAGCTTGTTGAACAGTCCATCTTCCCTCGCCAGAATCTTCCACATACCCTTTGATCTCTGAAAGTTGGGGGTCTTTTTCCAATGCAGACTCTAAGAGTTCTAAAAGCCAAGACCTTATAACGCTTCCCTGATTCCAGAGATGCGCGACCTTATCAAGTTCAAGATTTTCTCCATAAGGCGAAGATTTAAGCAATTCAAATCCCTCGCCATAAGCTTCCATTATCGCATATTCTATGCCATTATGTATCATTTTAACAAAATGACCTGCTCCTGATGGACCGCAATATAGATACCCATCAGGGGGGGCAAGTGTCTTCAACAGAGGTTCAATATGATCAAAGTCGGATTTATCCCCGCCGATCATTATACAATATCCAATTTTAAGCCCCCATATTCCGCCAGATACACCTGCATCCACATAATGAATTCCTTTTGTTTTTAGTGACCTTGTCCTACGAATATCATCTTTATAATAGCTGTTGCCACCTTCAACTAATATATCACCTTCTGATAAGAGATTTGATAGACTTGTTATTGTTTCATCAACTAATTCACCTGCGGGATACATCATCCAAACAACCCTCGGCGGAGTCAGTTTTTGGACAAGGTCTTCAAGAGAAGTTGATCCTATTGCCCCTTCTTTTACCATCTGTTCAACTTTCTCCTGTGTTCGATTGTAGACTATAACTTGATGATCGCCTGCTAAGAGTCGGCGAGACATATTCATACCCATGCGTCCAAGCCCTATCATGCCGACTTGCATAATATCTTCTCCTATTAATTGACATTAGATTTTTTGTTAAGATTAAACAAGGATTGCTGGAACAAAATTTCATAATTCTATGGAAATTGATCTAAACATAATTTCAATGCTTTTTCTGCCCATACTTTTCAATATATCTTTTATGCGCCCTTCGCACCTCTTCGGGAGGGATTTCGTCAGGTTGACCGAGCAATAAGGCTAGATGAACTGTTTTTGCTACATCTTCAGTCATAACTGCTGCCTTAACTGCCGAAGTAGGCGTTGCACCTATTGTGAAAACACCATGATTTTTCATCAATATTGCAGGAGAAGAGCCGATTTTCTCTACGATCTCTCTGCCTATTTCATCTCCTCCGATACGTGCATATCCAGATACAGGTATGGGTCCGCCGAATTCATCAGCCATTGCGGTCAGATAAACAGGAATTGGTCTGCCTAATGCTGCAAAAGCTGTCGCATAAGGAGAATGTGTATGGACAATACCGCCGACATCATCACGATGACGATAGACATATAAATGGGCTTCTGTATCCACTGATGGAGCTAGATCACCTTCAATAATATTGCCATCAAGGTCTACGATAACTAAATTCTCTGGACAGAGCAGTTCGTAACGCACTCCGCTTGGTTTTATTATGACATAACCCGTTTCTTTATCTCTTCCGCTGACATTTCCACTTGTCCATGTTACGAGGTTATTCTTTGGCAATTCCATATTCATTCTGTAAACTTCATCGCGCAATTTTTCAAGCATACCTATTAACTCCCCTGTTCATTTTCTTTTATTGAATCCCAAAACTTATCTAATCCAGATAGATCAAAATCTGTTATTTTCTTCCCTTCGTTAGCAATTAAAGACTCCATTTTTTTGAAACGCTTTATAAACTTAGCGGTTGTCTTTCGTAATGCCCCTTCTGGCTCTACTTCAAGAAATCTAGATAAATTGACTATTGAAAAAAGTATGTCGCCTATTTCCTCTTCAATGCTCTCTTTATCAGATTTGGCAAGACTTTCTTTCAATTCCTTTAATTCCTCATAGACCTTCTCTATAACATCATCGGTCTTATCCCAGTCAAAGCCTACCTTTGATGCCCTTGATTGCACTTTTCGTGCTTGTATTAATGCCGGTAAATTTATTGGTATTCCATCCATTAAAGAATTTTCATCTTTTTCTGCACGTTCTTCGCTTTTTATACGTTCCCAATTCCTCAATATCTCTTGAGAATCTTTAACTTGCAGATTGCCAAAGACATGAGGATGTCGCCTGATAAGTTTTTCGCTTATCTTTTGTATAACTCCTAGGATATCAAATTTACCTTCTTCTTTCGCTATTTGTGCATTAAGCAAGACCTGCATCAGCAAATCGCCAAGTTCCTCCTGGAACTTGTTATAATCTTTTTGATCTATTGTTTCTATTACCTCATAAGCCTCTTCGATAATCCCTGTTTTGAGTGTCTCGTGTGTTTGTTCTTTATCCCAAGGACAACCATTATCGCCTCTTAGTTTGGCGATTATTTCAACTAACTGTTCAAAAGCTTCTTTAACATTCTTCAATTTTTTCTTTCCTCAGTTGGTTAATAATATAGCATTTTGTGGTTGAAACTGCACAAAAACTTTATCACCCGGTTTTCTTTCGTATTTGCCGGGATTATATAAGACAACTTTCATATCAATCGTATTTCTTACCTTTAACCAATATTCCTCTACATCGCCGAGATACGTTACACTGATAACCCTTGACTCAAACTGATTTGGGACATTATCCAAAGGGGCATCTGATATGCTGATGGATTCCGGTCTGACAGAGCAGATCAGATTTTCGCTTTCACTGATATTGTTACCAGTAGCAGCAATTTGTCCGATGGGACTGTCAAATATATATAAATTTTCAGATTTTGATTTTAGTTTGCCTCGAATGAAATTGGTCTCGCCGATAAAGTCCGCAACGAAGCTATTAGCAGGAGTATTATATATTTCTCTCGGGGTGCCGATTTGAACAATCTTACCATCCTTCATTACCGCCATTCTATCGGCAAGGGATAAAGCCTCTTTTTGATCATGAGTGACATACACAGATGTAATACCTGCTTCTGAATGAATCCGTTTTATCTCTTGTCTCATTTCAAGACGAAGTTTAGCATCAAGGTTGCTTAGTGGTTCATCAAGCAGAAGTATATCAGGTTCTATGACAAGGGCTCGTGCTAGTGCAATTCGCTGTTGTTGTCCGCCTGATAACTGATTTGGATTTCTATCCGCGTATTGTTCCATTTGGACAATTTCAAGCACTCGTGCGATCTTTTCTTTTTTGACACTGCTTGGCAGTTTGCGAATATTGAGACCATATTCTATGTTCTCATATACAGTCATATGGGGCCAGAGGGCATAGTTTTGGAATACCATGCCGATATTCCGTTTATACGGGGGAACATTGTTCATCAATTTGTCACCAAAAAACAATTCGCCTTCGTCGGGTTGGTAGAATCCAGCTATCGTTCTGAGGCATGTAGTTTTACCACATCCAGAAGGTCCAAGGAGAAAGAATAGTTCTCCGCCCTTGACATCAATAGTGATATTATCTATTGCCCTAACCTCACCGAATAATTTCGTTACATTTTTTAAATGAAGTTCAACCATATTATTCCTTACCTAAATCTATGAAAGTTTTTATGGATGTAATCCTTCTTTTAATCTTTCGACGATTTCCTCTAATAATTCTGATGAAATTTCTTTTATTTTGATTCTGCCTTAGTTTTACCCCACGTAGTTGTTAATTTACCAGTAGACTCTACAGATACACCTAAGGTATATTCCAGAGTGAAAGAGTCAAGATACGGTCCCCAACCATCAGAAGGGATACTATCTTCAAACTTCATCCAAACTTTTCTGCCAGGGGCCTTGAAATAATCGCCATATTTTATGGTTTTTACCTCTCTATTTGCACGGTTATGAACATGATTTTTTTCTTCAAGCACGACAATATAGTCTTCCGGGTTACCAGCATCTGACATAGCAATTGAAATCTTATATTCCGCACTGATATCTATTTTAGCAACTGCCTGAACTGCCCGATTAAACTCGAATTTATATATCCAATATGTGTTTCCATCTGCAAACCTAAAAAGATCGCCAAGAAAAGCTGCGCCAAAATCTGTAACCATTCTATTATAGCTATGTGTTCCGCCATCAATGAGATACGGTTTCTCCTCGTCAGTATATGGTTCAAAAGTAATAGTTTCTGCGTTACATATATTCATTACAGATACCAATGAACAAACTATTGAGAATATTATCTTTATATTTTTCATAGGATCACATTCTTTCATCCGCTATTATTTAAAGGATGAAGGAAAACTTATCAGTTATTTCTCTTCATCCTTAAAACTAACTTAATCAAGTAATAGACCAAAAGTTAATGATGATCTATCTTGCTTTCAAGCTTCCCCATAGGTAGACCAATTTGCCAGAAGAATTAACAGTAGAGGCAGCTGCTTCCGCATAAAGAGTCAAAGTGCATCCGCTATTTGCGGTATTCCAAGTTGGCGTTTGCAGTCCAACAGCAGTGAACTCTTTTGGAGCTTTAAATGTCTGACCTATTGATTTCTTGGCTTCATGTAGCCCGAACGGAAACCAGTTATCTCCAATTGCCCCCTGTGGTGCAATAACAATTAATTCAACAGTAGCCTCACCTTTCGGCGTATACTGCATCCTAAAATCGCCTGTTAATGGCTCATCATCTTGATATGCTGTCCCATCTTTATATAAGTCAATCTTCGCGCCCCAGCATCCTATATGACTACCAGTAAGATCAGTCATTTCGAGATAATAAGTCCCTGCTTTTTGGGCAGGAAACTCAAGCATCGTCCATGAGTTATCAACTACGTTTGCAAAAACCTTGCTTGCGATCTTTACATCCTTTGGCGGTGGAGCTGAAAATACAGTTAAGGCAAGGAAACAAATCAATAACACGGACAGTAGAGATATTCTTGAAATCATTATAATTCCCCTCCTAAAATTCATTAGTGCTAATTACTGATTATTGTTCCTTGATCTCTCCCCATTTTGTCGGGAGTTTACCAAGCAAACTCACAGTAAATTTTTTCCCTTCCGATGAATAAAGAGTTATCGTGCAACCGCTATTTGCAGTATTCCAAGTCGGCGTTTGCAATCCAACTCCTGTGAAACTGTCCAAAGCAAGAAAGGTTTGTCCTATGTTCTTTTTTGCTTCTTGCAGACCGAATGGAAACCATATATCACTTATCGCCCCCTGTGGCGCTATGGTTATCAATTCGACCCATACATTAGTCTTGCTCAACCGATATTGAAGTCTGAAATCTGCTTTTCCATTTTCCAAAGGGACATCATCTCTCCAAGCAGTCAAAAGTTCTTTATTAGGACCATCTGGATAGGGATCCTTTTTCGATCCCCAACAACCTATCGTCCCGACAAGATCGGATAACTCAATATAGTATAGACCAGCAGGTTGAACATTTTTTGGAAAGTCAAGGTTTGACCAAGAGTTATCAACTACGTTTTTGAACTCCTGAGAAATAACAAGGGTATTTCTCGGAGGTTCAGGATTTGCCGGAAATACCGATTTTGACACCAAAACAAGGCAGATCATAACCGCTAAGCAGGCTATTTTCTTAACAAACATCAAAGATCACCTCTATTCATTTGATCGTCATGCCTATGAAATTTTTTCTAATGGTTGCCTGTTTCCAAAGTTTATCTGAGGTCCGTTATTTGGCTTTGCCCATCTCACTGCATTGGCTATTATTTTCATCACATTTTCATTGTAATAAGTTGGGTAGCTTTCATGCCCAGGTCTGAAATAGAAAACTTTGCCTTTATTGCGGTAATAACAGCATCCACTTCTGAATACCTCGCCACCTTGAAACCAGCTTATAAACACGAGTGTATCTGGCTCAGGAATATCAAATCTCTCGCCATACATTTCTTCATGTTCTATCTCTATACATTCATTTAATCCTTCTGCGATCGGATGACCAGGTTCAACGACCCATATACGTTCTTTTTCGCCGATCTCCCGCCATTTGAGGTTACAAGTTGTCCCCATCAATTTCCTGAATATCTTGGAAAAATGTGCAGAATGCAGGCAAATAAGACCCATACCGCCAAGAACCTTGTTATAGACTTTGTCAACGATATAATCCTGAACTTCGTGATGAGCCATATGCCCCCACCAGATCAGGACATCCGTATTTGACAAAACATCATCTGTGAGCCCATGTTCGGGATCATCGAGAGTCGCTGTTTTGACTTCCATCCCTTGTTTTACGAGATAATCCGCAATAACGCTATGCATACCATTAGGATATACTTTAGCTATATGTTCATTAGTTTTTTCATGACGACCTTCATTCCATACAGTTACGCAAATTTTGTCAGTCATAGTTACCTTCTCCCTCCGTTTTAAAGTAAAGCATCTTATTGGCATTATGTATACCGTCAATCATATTACCATATTTAATTTGAGTTTGCAAGGTTTTGTAATAAATTTTATTGAATTAATAATAGGAATAATTTATAATTTAGGAATAGAAACAAGAGAGCAGAAATATTATCCACAATTAGATTGAAAGTGAAGATAAATATGATACGTCATTCAAAAATTAAAATAGCTTATTTTCTTTGCATCCTTTTAATTTCAGGTTGTTCTTCCGGACTTTCGCCTATGTTTACGGAATCTTGGAGCGAAAACCTTGCATTGTCTTCAAATGGGACGAAAGCTATTCCACCTGAGATCAACGATGGCAAAATGGACACTCTTGGAATTACGCAAATGCCAAACCGTGAATATACTTTGGTCCTTCCAGAAGAAAGAGAGATAAACAGGATAGTGATATATAGTGGAAATGTGGTAGCTTACAACCTATATTGTTGGGACAGCAAAGAAAAAAAATGGATTTTAGTAGGGAATGTAAGCCCCAATGCTGGAAGGCAAAAAGCATACTCAGACAAATATAAAATGAGCATTCCAAGATTTGATCATCGGATAAAATTTAAAACTGATAGGGTGAAACTAATCGTCAACAGGGCAGAAAGTGACGGAATTATGACAACAAGAACACCAGCAAAAAATGACAAAATAATAAATCAAAGGACGGAATATATACAAATGGGTAGAGACAGAGTCAGAGTTGATCTCTACGATGTTTTTACCTATGGAAATGCAACCATTAGGGAAATAGAGTTGTATAGTCATGTCCAAAAACCGAAGTTCGAGTAACGGGGGATAAGAGATGCTTAATTTATCGAAAAGTTCCAGGATAGCATTTCTGATCTCCCTATTCATACATACCTGTCTTTTTATTATTCTGAAAGGTGCATCATTATACAGCACTCTTTCTGATATTCCGAGAGCATTAGGAGTTGATCTTGTAGAAGTGCCACCAGATGAAAGTCTTCTACCGATGTTGTTTAATAAAAAAATTGAGCTTACAGAAAGAAAACAAAAACCACTAGAAAGAGTTACTATAACAAAGTCGGAGGTTGCCAAAAACGAGTTTTATCCAACTGAATTTCCACAGCGTCAGATGAATCTTGAAGCAAGACAGATGATTGACCCTGCTTTGCCGTTATCAGTTCCAAATATTTCAGAAAAAAGCTCATTTCCAAATTCATTATCAACTACGTCATCATCCGATCTTGCCCAGAAAAATACCCTTAGGGGAGATGGGCTTGGGAGAGGGTTAGAAGGCGGTAGTCTAGCAACCAGAAAAAATATCGCTGACTCAGGGAAAGTAATACAAATACCCGAACGAAGCATCAAGCTAAAAGATAACATAATTAGAGAAAAACTGCAAATATATAGCGATACAGAGATGCCTTTTGTCAAAGCTTTCCAAGAGATCGGAAAAAATATCGTCAGCAAAAATCAAAAGAAGATCGATGTGACGTTCATTGTAGATATCAGCGAGAGCATGGAGGATGATATAGAATATGTCCGCAGACATCTTAACTGGATGATCGAGAGTTTCAGGGAAGCTAATCTTGATTTTACGCTTGGACTGGTTACATTCCATTATAATAAATTGTTTGATTGGCTTGGAACAGACGTAGAGATAACCAATCAAACGCACGATGTTGAAGTGATAAGGGATGCTCTTCGTGCAATAAAAGTCAGTGGTGGTGAAAGACCTCTTGATGCTCTGATGAAGGCTTTCAAGAAGGTCAAATTTCGCAACGGCGCAGCAAGGCATTTTATCTTTATCACTGATGAATATGTCAAGGGAACCTATTCTGCTTCTGATGTCCTTAAAGAAGCGAAAAGGTCAAATGTTATTGTTGACGTTATCGGTATGGATGAACCATTTCAAAGGGCTATCGCAGAACAAACTGGAGGAATTTGGATGCCAATAGAGGCGATAAAGAATAGATGATATTAGTCATATATATTCTAACTTCTAATATCAATCAGTTTCATATGAAGGAGTTCAGTTTAATGTTTGAAAACAAAAAGAAACCAACACCACTTGAATTTAAGCCAGATTTAGAAGAAGCAGTAAAAAGATTAGAGGCATTTTACGCTGGAGATATTATTGATCGTCCAGTGGTCATGGTCACAGCCCCGAAAGAAGGCGTTAAAGGTGCAAGAGGAAGCAGTTATTATGAGCGAGTTTTTGGCGATATGGATGATATAATTGATAGAGCGATCCAATCTGCAAGGGCTACATATTATGGAGGAGAGGCTGTCCCAACATTTAATCCCAGTTTTGGTCCCGACGAAGTTGCAGTCTTCACTGGTGCAGAACTTAGATGGAGCAAAGATTCTGGCGACACAAATTGGTCTGTCCCTTATGTTGAGGACTGGGAAAAATCACTCCCGATAACACTGAAAGATGATAATGCATTATGGCAAAGAATGCTTGAATTTTACCGCAAAGCAGGTGAAAAATTAGCTGGTAAAATGGCGATCTGTCCACTAGACCTTCATACAAATATGGACCTGCTCGCAGCAATTAGAGGTCCACAAAAATTATGTGAAGACACTATTGACTGTCCTGAACTGATCGATAAAGCGATGGCAGATGCAAGGGCGATCTTTCCTAAACTCTGGGAAGCTATCAGTGAAGCCGGAAAAATGCGAGAAAATGGATACTGTCACGTTATCTATTCTATGGAAGGTGCAGCATATCTTCAATGCGATTTTAGTTGTATGATCAGTCCCGAGATGTTTCGAAGATGGGTCCTCCCTGCTCTTGAAGAAGAAGCTGAAATCGTCAAACATGTCGTCTATCACTGGGATGGACCCGGTGCATTAGTGCATACTGACGATCTAATATCAAGCAAAGGACTACATACAATGTCTTATGTCCCAGGTGCAGGTTATGGCGGACATAGCAATTATATAGATCTGTTCAAACGCGTCCAAAAAGGCGGAAAAGCAGTGCAATTCTCGGGAAGTATTGACGAGATAAAGCAAGCACACAAAGAACTGATGCCAAATAAAGTGTTTTATACTACTTGGGCTCCCAATCAAGCAGAAGCAGAAAAGTTGTTAGATTGGTTCGTCAAAAATACATAATTTTCGGAGGGCAAAATATGAAATTAAATGAATTGCTTCTTTTGGTGCAAGATGAATTTGCCAATAATGAAAGTGAAATAGCAGATGCAGAGACTAATGGCGGTTTACTTGGCGATCTATCGCTAAACTTCCGAATTTTGACAATGGTAATTGCGGTTGTTATTATTTATCTTGTTATCCGTGCACTTTACACAGTGCTTATTGAAAAAGAATGGTATCCATCAAATGCCAGATTGCTGGTTCTTTCAATTTTCTTCACATTATTTTGTGCTGGCTTCACAATCATTTTTTTAGGACAATTTCCATCAATAATAATTATAACTTTTTGGGTCTTACTTGTTATTTTAATTTTATTTGCTTGGCTAAAAAGACGGAAATGAGGAGGAATGATCAATGCCAGGTAGAAGCAGAATACTAAGTGCAGGACTTGTGGGAAAACGTGCTACTGTGCCATTTCATCCAACGGTTATTATCGGTCTTGGCGGAACGGGAAAAGAAGTGCTTTTAAGACTTAGAAGAAAATTCTTTGAAAAATATAAAAAACCAGGTCTACCTGTCATAGCTTATCTTTGGATTGATACCGATCTGAGAGATATCTCACTTGACGGGAGAAGAATTGATTATATATCTGATGAGATAAGGTTTCAACCTACCGAAATGGTTGACGCACAGGTTCCTCCGGATAGCTTTATCACATATTTTAGAAATAAAAATGCATACCCAAATATATTCAGATGGATGGACCCCACTATGGAAGCACATGGGTCAGTGGTCGAAGGGGCGAAGGCTTTTAGACCTCTGGGAAGACTCGGTTTTTTCCACGCTTTCAACGGAGAAAACGGGATTGAACAGAAATTATTAAATCACAGCCAAAATATCCAAACTCAAACTGCAAAGAATGAAATGCAGGACATTGCAAGGGTTGATACAACCAAAGTGAATATCTACATCGTTACTTCTGTAGCCGGTGGCACAGGTAGCGGGATGTTTCTGGATATGGCATTCCTAGCAAAAAGCATGATAAGTAATGCCAATATATGCGGTTTTATTGTCCTACCGTCATTGTTTGCAACTGATCCTCATGATAGACGTTTTGCAAACGGTTATGCAGCATTGAAGGAACTCGAATTTTATAGTCTAAGAAAGGATTTGCTCACTCGCCCCATAGACGAAGAAGAAACATCAGAAGGAATATCATTCCATGACTTCGATGTAGAATGGCAAGTAGGAAACCGAAAATCGATCTGGGGTCCACCTTTCAATACCTGCTATCTGATCGGCAATAGAACAGAACACGGCGGGACAATTATGCCCGAGCAGAAAATAGAGGTCTGTGATATGATCGCTGAATCAATCTTTATGGATTTCTCACCAGATACAGACACTTTCGCATCTCAAAAACGTAGTATCCGCGAAAATCTAGCACCACAGTTATTGAATGACCTTGAATATGAATACTTAGATAGCAAAGGTAATGTAGTCCATACAGAGATATTTTCATGTAGGTTCTCCACTTTTGGATGGTCAAAAATATATATACCTTTGGATAGGATAATTAACGCCTGCACATATAAACTGTCCGAAGAACTCGTTGGTTTCTGGTTAAAGAAAAATCCGCCCCCAGGTGACCTGAAAGCAGAAATTAAGCGAGATACTATGCCAAAACTCAAAATGAGCATGACAGATGTTTCATCATCAGACATCTTCACTTCACTTAGCAGGATCAATGATGTCGGCGATAGTGTAACAAAATCTATAAACCAGTGGATCGATAGTCTAGAGCAGAACTGCTTAAGTAGGATAAAATCAAAAACCCGTGACTTACGCAAATTTATATCTACTGAACATGATAAGTTTATGCGCCAGCAATTCAGTTCGGGCGGATTGGACACAGAAGGTGAATTCGTTAGACGTATTAAGACAGTAAATAAAAAAGCATTAATCGAGCAGATCAGCGAAGCATTATTAAACGAAGTTGGACAGAAGATTGATAACCAAAATGTAAGAATTGATCTGACTATCAAATGTCTAATATCAATCTGTGAGCTTTTAGATGAACAGATCAAAAGTTACAATGAAGATTACAAACGTGCAGAGTTACAATCAACAAAATGGATGCAAAAAATAGAAAGATGCCTGCAAATATTAAGCGAATCTGAAAATGATTGGCTATTCAGAAACCTGACGCTCAGAACTTATGTCAAACACACAAGTAACGCTATAAAGTCATATCTTAATATGCGTGCAAGAATGATGATCGATGAAACCGCAGTTAATGTATGTGAAGAGATTAAAAATAGGATCGGTTATGAATCGGAGATCAAGACCGTTGACGGTAAAGTTGAGGTTAGGCGAGGTGGGATGATCCTTGAATTAAGACAGCTTGAAGACTCATTACAAGCTTTGAAGACGAGAATCAGAGAAAAGTTTGATTCATATGATCAAGCAGAAGAACACGTCATCCACATAAATTTATATGAAAAAGGTGATTTCGAACATTTTTATCTGATCGATAAGCGAAAAATAGATGAATCAGTCATTGCATCAATTGACGAGGAATTCAAGACTAGCACTGAAATAAGAGGTTTATTCGAACTTATAAATCTTTTCCGAAGTCCCGGCATTCAATACATTGAGAACCAAATTACTGACTTCTGTGCAAGAAAATTTGCTGATATAGAGACTAAATCTGAATCCGATGCTGTAAAAACCTTTATGCAACGATACAGTGATGAAAAAAGAAATCAATTGATCAATAGATTTTACGCTATGGGGGCTGGCTGGCTCAAAAAAGGCTCACATTTTATGGGCGATGCAAGCGTTATGAATAATATCAAATCAATGGCATATCTCGGTATTGCAGATAAACGAGACGATGAATATGAAAATTTCATAAAATTGTTCAAAACATACAATGACAATATTGAAAGACAAAATGTTGACAGTTCATTGGTTTGTTATTATTCTGAAAATGCTGGAATACCATTGATGTATATCGACGATCTAGATAGATATAAACAATGCTATCTTGAAATTGCAAAGAGATCAGGCGCGGGCTTACATATTGACCGTTTTGATGAAAAATATACTGACATACTATTAAAATCAGATAATGAGATCGCTGCACTAAGAGAGGCTATAAGGATATTGCTTACAGGGACTATATTAGGTGTAATTGATGTATTTGAAGATAGGGATGAAAGACTTGGCTATAAATATATGAGAGCAGGAACTCAACCACTTCCACTTGGACATGAGTATATGGCTATTGAGATGATCCGTTCCAATTTCAATTTAAGAGCAGAGCTTGATCATAAGATAACCGACATCGTAAGCGGATTTAACCTAGATAAACTTATTCAGTATTTTATCATCTTGGACTATTACACAAACTACCTATTTAAACCTAAATTTTATAAAGTGGGGAATATGATCGAGGAAAAATTGAGTTACGAATATAGAGCTTTATTGCCCGTTCAAGAGGAAGTAAAGACAACAATATTAAATACAGCATCTGAGGAGGAATTTGAAAGGCGAAAAGAGATTTTCTATAATAAAATTAATGAATTCTCCACTATGGTCAAAGATAGAAGGATATTCAAGGGATAATTAGATGAAATGGCTAAGGTTTGGCGTTGTTGATTATGAACAAGCGTACAATTTACAGAGGCAGATATTGCAAGATAGAATTGATAATAAATGCCCAGATCATCTTATATTGTTACAGCATAACCCAGTAATAACTGTTGGTCGCAATGGAGATAACAGAAATATCTTAGCATCTCAGACGATCTTGGATTCACAAGGCATCAGAGTTTACGAGATAGAACGCGGTGGAGATGTAACATATCACGGACCAGGACAATTGACTGGCTATCCTATAATAGACCTACGAAATTACAGAAAAGATGTCCATTGGTATCTTAGGCAGTTAGAGGAAACAATAATAAAGTTCCTTTCATATTATCGTATAGTTGGCAGAAGGATCGCTGGATTGACTGGTGTTTGGGTGCAAGACGAAAAAATCGCGGCTATCGGGGTAGCAGTTAAACGTTGGGTAACCTATCATGGCTTCGCACTTAACATCAATCCCAACTTGCTACATTTTAAATTGATTAATCCCTGCGGAATAACAGATAAAGAGGTCACATCGCTTGCCAAAATATTAGGTTTCAATGTAGATATAACAGAAGCAGAAGACAAATTGATATCGGCGTTCTCCGATGTCTTCAACGTAGAAATAAACACCTATGGACAATAAAAAATTTGGCGTCGTTTCAATTCTTGTCACAACAAAAACATTAGGGAATTTCGCATCATTAAAGTTTGGGGCTTCTGGTGATATAATAGTTGTTTTTGCAACAATAGCTTGGGCGACAACTGCGATAAGTGATAGGTATTTTGATAATGTTCACCGGGGTCTATCTGCTGGCGAAAAAAGAGCCGAATTTATGAACGATCAGAAACAATATATTTAGAGGGTAGCAATTATGAAAGATGATTATATTCTTGCAATAGACCAAGGAACAACTGGAACCGCTATTGTTCTCATAAATCAGAAGGGGCAGATAGCATTTAGAAGTTATAGGGAGCTTACACAGTATTATCCAAGCCCAGGATGGGTTGAGCATGACCCAGAAGAGATATGGCGTGGTGTCTTATCCACAGTAGATTTGATGTTAAGGGTAAACAACATAGCAAAAGATCAGATAAAGGCTATCGGCATAGCTAATCAAAGAGAGACAGCAATAGTATGGGATAGGCGAACAGGAAGACCGATCCATAATGCGATTGTTTGGCAATGCAGACGGACTGCTGATATATGCGAGAAAATGCGAAATAGCGGTTTATCTGAAATCATAAAACAGAAAACAGGGCTTCTTATTGATCCATATTTTTCAGCAACGAAATTGATGTGGATACTTGACAACATAGAAGGAGCTAGAGAATCAGCAGAAAAGGGCAACTTGATCTTCGGCAACGTAGATACATGGCTATTATGGAAATTAACAGGAGGGACAGTTCATGCAACTGATTATACAAATGCCAGTAGGACGATGTTTTTTAACATCAACACTTTGAATTGGGACGATGATCTCCTATCAGAGATGAAGATACCAAAATCTATGTTACCAGAAGTCTTACAGTCTTCCGCTCACTTCGGCGAAATAAGCTTCGGGAACAATTTACTTGACGGAATACCTATTACGGGCGTTGCAGGGGATCAACAAGCAGCTTTATTCGGACAGGCTTGTTTCAATTCTGGGGATGTTAAAAATACTTATGGGACGGGATGTTTCATCATGTTAAATACCGGGGATAAGCCTATCCTGTCCAATTTTGGGCTTTTGACAACACTTGCGTGTAGTGATAACGATCAGCCTGTATATGCACTTGAAGGGAGCATTTTTAACACCGGATCAGCGATACAATGGCTTAGAGATGGTCTAAAAATCATAAAAACTGCTGATGAAACAGAAAGCTTAGCAACTAGTGTCCCTGATACAGATGGAGTCTACTTGGTCCCTGCATTTACGGGGCTAGGCGCCCCATATTGGGATGCGGATGTAAAAGGGATAATAACTGGAATAACCAGAGGCACCAAACATGAACATATTGTTAGAGCTGCGCTTGAATCCATAGCATATCAAACTTTTGACGTGTTAAAGGTGATGCAGAAAGATTATGGGAAAGAAATAAAAAGATTGAGAGTCGATGGAGGATCTGGTTATTCCAATTTTTTAATGCAATTTCAAAGCGATATTCTTAATATTGAGATTGATCGCTCAGAAATATCTGATTCAACCGCCTTAGGGTCTGCATTCCTCGCTGGGTTATCAATAGGGTTTTGGTCTAACAAAGATGAAATTGAGGAATGTAGAATTATAAATAGAATATTTAAACCTAATATGACATCTCAACAAAGAGACAAATTGCTTAAAGGATGGTATGATGCTATTGATAAAGCAAGGTATAAGCGATCGTAAAGGAGAATGAAATGGTATATAATTATCTTAATTTGCCTCTGGCTGACACTTTCCAAACTGTCTCTATTTTACCTTTTCGCAAGCCTATAAGCTCATCATAAAGATTGACTACTGGGCAAACATGATTTGGTATAATCTCAACCTTGTCGCCAACTTTCAATTTACCTTTTGGAATGCTTAAAACTCCGTGCTCCTCATAGGCTCGAATTAATTTGACGTCAGGCATTCCCTTCACTATTCCATAAACACCAAAGGCTTGGGCTTTATCAGAAGTATAGGATTTAGTCCCCGCATCTATAATAGCTCTGTCATCTGACGGAACGCTAATTACAGTTGCGAGAATCGTAAAAGCACAGTCAAATTCTGATGATATGCCAAGTCTCATCTCATAATAATCGTTAAAGACATAAGCCCCTGGGCGGACCTCAGTTATGCCTTTTATTGTCAGACTTGTCCTAACTGTCGGAGTTGAACCAACACTTATGGTGTTGACCTCAATACCTGATTCTCTGATCATCTCTGCGGTTTGGAGCATCATTTTTCCTGCTTCTAACGCTATGACCTTGATCTGACTGTTATCTGTTACTCCATAGGAATGCCCTTCGTGTGTATAGATGCCTTCCAATCTCAGACCTTTCATCTTGTCTATCTTTTTGGCTAGCTCCAATGCAGGATTCCCATATAGAACACCTAGCCTTTGTAATCCGACGTCTATCTTGATAAGAACAGGAATTTTAAATCCTTGTCTTACTGCATAATCAGACATCTGTTGTGCGACATCTACACTATCAACGCCGACAACAACTTTGGCTTTTTCAGATAATTTCAACAATCGCTCAATCTTTTGATCGCCTATTATAACATTCGCTATAAAAATATCATCGGCGCCGATGGAGTTAACCATAACTTCTGCTTCGCCCAGTTTAGCGCAAGTTATGCCTATTGCACCTGCCTCGATCTGCATAGATGCGATCTCTGGAACTTTATGTGTCTTTATGTGAGGTCTTAGCCTGACGCCGGAGTTTTTGGCTATTTCCGATATTTCGGATATATTTTTCTCCATCACATCAAGGTCTATTATAGCAACAGGAGTATCTAATTCTTCTTTTACCATTTTTTTCAGCTCTCTAAAAAGTTAGTTAACTGCTACTTTGGATTCTTCTTTCTCCTCTTCGTCTTTGGCTTTCCAGACATCGCGAGTCCATATATCTTTTTTACCATAACTCGCCCATGCGATATCCGCTAACCTTCCATATTCAGCAGAGTATTTGTCCAAATAGTCAGCCATTTCTGTTATTATGGTTTCCGCGCCTTCATGAGTTGGACGTGCATTATTTAATGCGACAGATTCCCTCAAAATCTCTGGATGATCAATTATCATACAAGGCGAAAGTGGATTTTTATTCTTTTCCCTTTGAAGTTGTCTTATAGTCTTGAAGAAGGGGGAATTAATGGCTTCTTTGAGGGATTTATCTTTTATATTGTCCACTGCAAAATGCGCAAAGACACAAGGCTCGACATCTCCCTTGCTGTTTATATGGAAATATCTTCTTCCGCCTGCTATACATCCGCCTACCAATGGACCATCGTTCCAAAAGTCAGCGATGAATATTGGCTTTTCATCTCTCATACGTTTGACCCTTTGCCTTAGCATATCCCTTTGCTCTGGTGTCGGCATAAGATCAAGCTGAGGTTTTCGACCAATAGGGATATAGATAAAATACCACCCGAACGAACATCCTCTATCTATCATGGTATCTACAAATTCGCTACTTGATAGCAGATCAACGTTGTATCTTGTAACAGTAGCGGAAAATCCGAATAAGGCTTTTGCCTCTTTCAGCCTTGCCATAGTATCGCAGACTCGTTTATATGTCCCGGTCCCTCTTCTTGCATCGGTTTCATTTTCATAACCTTCAACACTGATCGCAGGTGCCGCATTGCCTAGCGATACGAGTTTTTCCACTGCCTTATCATCAATCAATGTCCCGTTTGTGTATATCTGGAAGCTCATATCGTGATGTTTTTCAAATATATCAAACAATGGTTCATAAGTGAATGGCTCGCCACCAGATATAGTGACAAAATACATTCCAAGTTCTTTTGCCTCGTTTAATATCCTGTCAACCGTAGCAAAATCAAGCTCTTCGCTTTTCTTATATTGACCTGCATAACAACCATAGCAATGCAGATTACATCGCATAGTAGGACTTATAACCAAAAAAGAGGGTGGAAGTTCGCCTTCTTCTTCATAAATCTGCTTTCTGATGCCATATCCAAAAAACAGGGAATTTGTGAAAAGGCTTATGACAAGGTTTTTGTGATAATTTGGATGCACATTTCTTGACATAATCTTTCTTATCATACTAAGCCCAGGATGACCCTGTTCAAAGATAGATATTGTATCACGGACATATTTCTTTTGTGTATCAGTGATCATAAATTTCTCAACCAGCTTTGTCATCTTTATAAGGCTTTCGTCGGAAGCATTTGCAAGCATTTTTGCCATTTGGCTTACAACACTTTTAGCAGCAGCCATCTTAGCTTTTTGAACATATCTCATTAACATTCCTCCTCTCCGCCTGTTTCAAACAATGTGCTAATAGGTTTTCCTAAGTGGATATTTTCAATAGCGCGTGCAAAGAGTTTTGCGACAGATAGGACTTTGATCTTGGAAATTTGCTTTTCTTTTGGAAGTGGAACGGTATTAGTTATGACAAGTTCTTTCAAAGATGATTTGGCAATTTTGGGGACAGCTCCTTTTGATAATACTCCGTGTGTTATACCTGCATATATCTCAACAGCACCTTCCCTTTCTAACGCCTTTATAAGCTCCATAAGGGAACCGCCTGTTAATATTTCATCGTCAAACATAATAGCAACTTTCCCCTTAACGTCGCCTATCACATTTGCTATTTTGGCTTTAGCTCTAACGCCACATCTTCGTTTTTCCAATATAGCGAGAGGTGCTTTTAACCGTTCTGCATATTTAATGTTCAGCTTTGCCCTTCCGACATCGCCAGCAACAACGACTATGTTTTTTAGATTTTTCATCTCAAAATATCTGCAGAGAATAGGCAGTGCAAGAAGTTGATCCACAGGCATATCAAAAAAGCCTTGTATTTGTGCCGCGTGCAGGTCCATTGTTAGGACTCTGTCAGCACCAGCTGTTTTGATTATATCTGCCATCTTCCGATCTGTTATTGATATTCTTGGCTCATCTTTTTTGTCCGAACGAACGTAAGGAAAATAAGGTATAACCGCGGTTATTCTCCCTGCTGATGCGCCTCTAAGCGCGTGGATCATTATCAACATCTCCATTATATTATCGCTCACAGGCGGACAAGAAGTTTGAACCACAAAGACATCTTGACCCCTGACGCTTTCTTTGATCCTGACCTTTATATTTTGATTACTAAATCTGATTATATCTGTTGGACTTAGTTCAATTTTGAGATATTTGGCTATCTCATCAGCTAGATCAGGATTAGAACTTCCAGAAAATATTTTAAGTTCGTTATACATATAAAAATTCCCCCGATTATTTAGGAAGTTTGATACTATAACCTAACCGACACCTCTCTTGCACTTAGATAGGTTTTTGCTTGTCTTATTGTATATTCCCTGTAATGAAAAATGGAAGCAGCTAACACTGCATCAGCTTTTCCATCTACGAACGCTTGATAAAGATGTTCAAGTGTCCCTGCACCTCCAGATGCGATCACTGGTATATTCACTGAATCAGAAATAATCCTTGTTAATTCAATATCATAACCGAGTTTAGTCCCATCACAGTCCATACTCGTCAATAAAATCTCACCTGCGCCAAGTTTTTCAACCGTTTTTGCCCATTCTACCGCGTCAATTCCCGTTGGCGTTCTGCCGCCATAGGTATATACCTCCCAACCTTTGCCATCTTTTCGTCTTTTTGCATCAATGGCTACAACTATGCATTGACTACCAAATCTATCTGCGGATCGTTTGACAAAATCTGGATTTTCTACTGCTGATGTGTTTATGGATACCTTATCAGCACCAGCAGAAAGAAGAGAACGAATATCATCTATTGTCCTTATTCCTCCGCCGACTGTAAGTGGCATAAAAACCTGTTCCGCTGTTTTTTCTACAACGTGGATCATAGTGCCTCTTTTTTCATGAGATGCAGTGATATCCAAAAAAGCTATCTCATCTGCTCCTTCCTCATCATACCTCCGAGCTACTTCAACAGGGTTGCCAGCATCTCTTAGACCGACGAAGTTTACTCCTTTGACAACTCTTCCATCTTTCACATCAAGACAGGGAATTATACGTTTAGCAAGCAATTAAATCCTCCTATTTTACGCTTTATGTATCTAAGCAATCAAATTAATTTAGATTCTTAATTACATAAAAAGTATACAACCTTGATTTCAGTATGTCAATTAACTATATTAACAAGTTGTATGCCAAACCAATAAAGACTTTTGTTCTGAACACAAGGTCTTCTACACTGAAAAACTCATTATCGCCATGGACGTTATTTTTTTCAGGATTAGAACTTGGAAATGTCGGTGCGAAATCGTAAACTATCGTCCCAAGTGGTCTAACTGCACAGGAATCGGTCAAACCAATTGTCAGAACTTGCATTACATCAACATCTTGTCCCATAGAAGACGATAAAGCTGATCTGATTGCACTCAAAAATTCTTCATTTGAAGGAGAAGCCCCAGGATTTGCCGTTCCACTAACTGAAAGCTCATAGTCACCTATTTCTTTCAATACTTTGTCCAATTCGCTTTTAACATAGTCAATGCTTTGATTAGGCAAGATACGAACATCGCAGGTAAGTGCAAAGTGATCAGGAATTACATTGGATTTTACTCCTCCAGAAGCCATTGTTGGAGTTATTGTCATCCTTGAAAGACCTTTTAGCATATAAGCAATAGAGCTATAATTTTGGGATAGCTTTTCTATAAGATCATCAATATTATCAGGAGTGATCTCGCTTTTATCTATGTCAAATAGCTTCGGAAGTTCATTGAAAACAACTGCAGATAGATCACATTTTGCTTTGTATTCATTGATTTTTTGAATAGCATAAGCCATTTTTACCAGGGCGTTATCGCCTTCCCAAGGCACCGATGCATGGCAACTTTTGCCTTTTAAACTGATCCTAGCATCAAGCCTCCCTTTTTCCCCGAGTGCGACACTGAAAAATAGACCTTTCGGCGTTTTTATAGGATTACCACCAGCCTCATTTATCGCAAATTCGGAATCTATCAGATGTTTTTGATTTTTAACTAGCCACTGAAAACCGTAACGACTGCCGGTCTCCTCGTCACATCCCGCAGCAAATATGACGCTTTTTTTCAATGGAATACCAGACCGTTTTAATAATATCATTGTCATTGCTTCACTCGCGACGACACTTTTGCAATCATCTGCTCCCCTGCCATATATTCTCCCGTTGTCAAGCGTTCCACTGAAAGGGGGATGCTTCCAGTTTCTCTCATCTCCTATCGGCACAGTGTCTGTATGAGACATAAACAAAAGCTTTGCTCTTCTGTTGTCCGATCCATCAAGCCTTGATATAAAATTACCTCTTGACGGTGCACTTTCAAGGACAACGGATTCTATACCTTCACTGTCAAATTTTCTTTTTAAAAATTGACATAGTTCTGTCTCATTGCCGGTTGGCATTGTGCCTGTGTTCACTGTTGGAATTCTCACAAGTTCCTGTAATAATTCTACAAGTTCATCGGATGATTTATCAACATCATCAATAAGCTGTTCTAATGTTTTCAATCTAAAACTCCTTTTAGAATGCTTCAGCTCCAATATGTTGCGTATTTATGCATGGCAGAAGCGACCGCCTTTATGTTTTCTGCTGACGTCGGTGGAAAAGCATACCAGACCATATCTAATCCGCCTTTTTTAGACCCAAGTGTCCTAATACAGTTATAAATATGTGCGTCAATTTCATCTGACGTGCCGAAGACCATAATTTTCTGCCTGTCTATATCGAGATGAATATACACCTTTCCTTTTGCTAGTTTTTCAAGATTATCCAAACCATTTACAAGGTCTTGTGGATTAAGCCTAGAAACTCCGCACTCAATAAGATCAGGTATAATATCAACAATATACCCGTCAGAATGTAGAGATATATGTACGCCGTGCGATCTGCAATACGACATAATCCGTTTATAAGAAGGCTTTATATATTTACGCCATGCATCAGGGCTTATCGGCAGAGATGTTTGCAGTCCCAGATCATCGCCGAATCCGATCGCTGTAACCCCTAATTCTACCCATCGTCTAATCACTTCAAACCAATAGTTTTCAACAATACTGATGAGTTCGCATAGTTCAGGTCTCTCTTCTGCAACATCAAGCATAAAATTATTAAATCCCCGTAGATATGTCAGACGTAAAAAGATAAACCCGTGATCCGTCCAGCCTTGTGTAACTTTTCCTTCAAGATTTGCCCTTTCAATATTTTGCTTTGCTTGCTTCCAGTCAGTAAATTTATCAGGGTCAGGCGGGATATAATTTTTCAGGTCAGACCAATCTGCTATAGGATGCCCGATGACTTGTCCGTCGTGTGATTCAATCGGATATATCCATTTGCATCCCCAGATATCGGTTGCCTCTGATCCAGCAGGTCTGCTTGGCTGACGGTCCATTCCAATTGAAACATAAGGCGAAAAATTTTCAATCCATTTGAGCTTTTCTTGGTGTTCTTGCCACACTTGATACCATATATGAATATGAGAACGCACGATAGGGTTTCCATCTAATTCTGTTTCTTTAAGGAACCTTTCCTTTTCTGTTAACATAGATTAGCCTTTCGTAGTTGATCGATAGTTAATATCGTTTTCACACAAAATCACTTATGCTCAGATATCTCTCGCCCCTGTCAGGTAATATCGTTATGATATTTTTATCTGCCCCCATTTTTTCAGATAATTTTAAGGAGGCTAACACATTTGCCCCTGATGATCTGGAAGCCAAGCATTTGGATTTGCCTTTGCTAATTCCCTGTATTTATCAATAGCGCCTTTTTCAACTCTATTAACGGACCTTTTCCGACGGAATCAAGGATATTTTTGCATAAGTTGATGCTCATAATAAATTTTCACCTCTTCTGATATTGTCTAGTCAGCAAGTCCACATATCTTATCGACGAGTTCAGATACTGCTTCTACTTTCTCTATTTCTCCGACTTGGGATATTTCGTCAGAGATGCCAAGAATGAGCTTTGGAGCAAACATATCGATTATCCTTTTTGTAAAATCAAGCATTTCAGACATTGGAAAATTTGGTAGGAAATCTATAGCCCTTATAAGATCAAGGACAACCATTTTATCCTTTACAGCATCCTTGATCTGTTCAAGGGTCATATCGCCCATTGGCTCAGGAGTTAGTGCTTCTACTCCATCAAGCCCAGTTTCTAGCAAATAAGGAAGCATCAATGCTGAATTTCCATCCCAATGAGTATGGACAAATCTTCCGTGCTTGTGTAATCGCTCGCTTATCCTTTGCCAGCGTGGTATTAGATAACGTTTGAGTATAGGAGGAGGGGTAAACTCGTTGGTTGCGTGATCGCCCAGATTGAATATCCTACATGGAAGCTGTAATGCAGCGTCTATCATTCTATCGTCTCTTCTATCACAAGCTTCAAGATACTCTTCAACTAATGATCGATGATCATATAACAGATAATACGTATTAAGCAATCCGCAATGGTTTTTTATAAGCTCTGTAAATCCCGAACTTGAGAGAAATATTGTCGGTTCCGCACGATGTCCGACCGCGTTTGATGCATTCTTGAATGCATCTTGATTAGCTATGAATTGTTGTCGCTCTACTAAATCTATTATAACTCTCAAATCCTGCGGAGTTTTTACTGGAAAATCGGCTATTCTGCGATTCTTTAATTCGCCATTTTCCCAAATGTCTCTATATACTGTGCGAATTTCTCCGCTTGGAGTCTTAGTTATGACTATATAATGGTCTTTATGCTGTTCCGTCCTATATTCCACATCATTGGGTTCCATATAGCTTTCAATGCCGGCGGAAGCTGCATATCTGACCGATGCCCTTAGTGAGTCATATATGCCAAAATAATCAAGGTTTTTATAGCGATCTGGCAGTGTCCCATTTGCTCGATGGTGATGTATCCAAGTCTCAAGTCTGGGTTGCCAGAGGACTTTATCTGCTTTGCCCTCAAATATTGCCAAGTTCAGTTCTTTTCGTGTCAAAGCTATCTTCCTTTCACGTAAGTTAAAGTTTCAGACGATCGACAATTTAATCATAACACAAAGATTTGATAATATCAATAGCCTAGAACTGAGCTTAGGACAAGAGTTCGGACAAAAAATAACTCCTATGAGTATATATGGTATAATGTAGATAGCATAAAACAGTTTACAGATCAATGCTTCATATATAATACATCAAACAGGAAGGAGTTTTCACTCATACATATAATCAAAGATGTGATAAGAGTTTCTTGGTATAATCTTCTTATTAGTCCTTGGTTTACCTTATGTAGCGTGGTTTTTTATCCTATCTAAAAAAACTGATGGTGATTTCAGCCTCTCAACTTCTTGACAGCAAAAAGAAATTTATATATAATGGACTTTGTAAAGGATTAAAGTTCTTCAAAGCATTTTCAGAAAAAAGCATGTTTGGAGATGGTAAAGCAAATGGGAACAACATATTTAACTACTCCTCCAGAGATGGAAAGGCTCCTGAGAAAATATGGAGGAGGAATTATCCCTCCATTATTTGGCACACAGGAAGACGAAGGATTACTTGGCAGTAAAGGCGAGGAAATTTTAAATATTTACCTTACAGGTTTTTCTAAAACTTATAATATGCCATTACGTCTGATTCCCATCTCAGAAATTCATAATGCTCATTTAAAAAACAATGAGGTTTTGTCTTATGAAGACTTGCGTAGTATGATCCTTTCCTGTGAAGTCATTCGTTCCTTTTCAGAAGAAGAAAATAATGTGAATGATGATGAAATATGCAAAAATTGTATCGAAAGATGCACACGTATATTGAAAAATAGAAAAGCCATATCTTATATGTGTTGGACAGGTATGATCTGCTTTATCGCGCCTGTCTTTGTCTCTAGGAAATTAGTGGCTATACTTTCAACTAATTGCCGAAAGCCGAAGGAAGGCGCTATCTGGTCGCTGAATTTGGTTGACCAAAATTGTTGTATATTACCGGCTAATGAAAACAATATCCAAGATGATTTTAGAAGCTGGCGTCAAAATTCTGCCATTGTTACAGATAAGGTGGATATTTGGAACGAGTGTAAACAGAGGATTCGTGAATGTGAGGAATTTTTAAGCCGTAAACCAGATGAACTCTTAAATACTATAATTGATAAACTTAATAACGGCGAAATTGAAGAGGCAAATCCAACAGATGTAGAAAATATCTTGAAACATCTAAGTCAGGCTTGTGAATATCTTTCTGATCTCCTTAACAATAATTACCGTTTAGAAAAAGAATCTGTTATAGGTTGGATACGTGCAGAGATGGGAAGTGCTTTATCATCAATCGATGGGTTCTGGGATAAAATTCAATGGTGTCTGGAAAATTTAATAAAACTTATTGGGATGGATTATGTTTTGTTGCTTTCTTATGATAAAACGAGTATACCTAATCTTCAGTTATTATGTCAAAGTGGTTTACATGAAGAATCGGTTATCGCGATGCAATATGACTATCCAACAAAACAGCTTGATGATTTTATTGAAAAAATTAAATGTGATAAACAGATACAGGAAATAGACCTTCAAAAATATAAGGATGTTCCAATACTTAACATTTTATATAGTCTATACGGGAAAGGAATAGATTATCCTGTCCTTACAGTGTCATCCAATAGATATAATGGAAGATTTATATTTATGATAATTGGTAAAAGAAATCCATTATCAAGGCGCAAAGCGATAACTGAACTAAACTCTGGTAAAATAGACATACAAGATTTCAACCATGATTGGCTGATAGAAGATAACAGGGAATATTTAAAGACAATTATTAGGGAGATCGGTATAATCGCCCATGTATTTTTCTCTATGAAAAAGATCCAAACAGCAAAAGAAGAACAAACGAATTTGATAGAATCCGTAGCACATGATCTAAAAACTCCTATAAATAATATAATGTTAGCCGCTGATAACCTCAGAAATGCCCGTATGTCTCCCGAGAGAGCTTCTAGAACAATCGCCGGTGTCGTCACACAATTAGAGCGATTAAATTTGTTCGCCCAGAAAGCTTGGATGCTTGAACAGATCAGACAAAATGAATTATCTTACAATGATGATGAAAGCATAAGCATATATAAAATAATATCAGAATGTCGCGATATGATGTCTGATCTTGCAGCGGAGAAATCAATAGAGATAAGAATTGATCCTGAAATTGAAGTCTGGAAAGAAGTCCATATTGATGCGGAAAAATTTGCGATTGTAGTTATGAATTTAATACATAACGGCATAAAATATTCATTTCCAGATACTTATGTTGACGTAAGTGGTTGGCAAGATACAATAAACTCTGGCTTTGCGTTAAATTTCTCAAATGAAGGGATACCAATTAACGAAGCTGAAAAGGATCGCATTTTTGAACGACATTATAGGTCCAAAGAAGCCATAAGGACAGACCCTACTGGAAGCGGAGTTGGTTTAGTTTTGGTAAAGGATTTTGTGGATCATTATAAAGGTCGTATTGATGTCAGAAGCACAGAGATCAGATTTGGCAGATATTTGAACATTTTCTCGCTTTATATTCCAGGGAGATGATGGGGATGGTAAAAAAGAAAATCTTATTCATAGAAGACGAAAAATTCACTCTTGAACAACTTCAAATAGCCCTTGAAGATTATGATTACGAAGTCATTCCCGCATCTTCCGCTATGGAAGGGATGAACTTGATCCGCAAGATGAACTTCGATGCAGTTTTACTTGATATTATGATGCCTCCGCCCCAAGACATTGATCCTGAAATTGTCGGAAACGGTCGAACTACTGGAGTGGAAATATGTAGAAGAATAAGACATTTAAAGCCAAATATACCAATAGTTGTCCTTTCTGTTGTCCGTGACCCCGGCATCTTAAAAAGGATAAATGAGGCAGGGGCAAATGAGATAATTAATAAACCTGCCTTGGCAAGTAAGATCAGTGGTATACTAGACAGGATTCTGGACAGTTCTGCATCTAGTTAAGGGAGAATGTGTAGGTTATGGAAGAGGAGTATAATTCACGCAAGATCGTTGTCAACGCATTAAAAGGTTTTCACACAAGCAAAGACCCCGATGAACGTTTAAGTCATCTCTGGAATATAAGTCAGCTTATAGAAGATACTACTGATGATGAGCTTTATGAGCTTGCTACCGCGGTGGCAGTTGAAGAAGACCCTAGACTACGAGGAGAAATATGCTATGCTATATCACGTTCACGTCGCCCAGCGCTTATAAATTTCGTAAAAAATATGGCTCAAGATGAAAATCACTATGTCCGTATGGAAGCTATAAATGCCATAAGCGAAATAAATGGCTCCGTTGATGCTATTATAACAGTTATAGAACCGTTGTCGAATATCATTAATGAGATAAAATCTGCTATAATTAGCATTCAAAAGGAAATTTCCAATATCAAGAAAAGATCAGTTAACACAGATAGTTCTGAACATAAATTCGCTTCACCGGATGGGATCATTATGGATGATCGTATGAAAAGTTGGGAAACATATCTCCGCAACGAAAAAGAATTGCTAAAAGATCATAAAGGGGAATTTGTTGCTATTTATAAAGGTAAGATCATCGGGGTCAGTCCAAGTGATGTAGAACTTGCAAAAATGATCAAAGATATGTATGGAGAAGTTGAGGCATTTATCTATAAAATTGAAGAGGAAAGCGATGAAATAATTGAAATTCCACCGTATATTGGAAATATTGTAGAGCTTTAAAGGTAAAATTTTTATGTATGAATTGCATATAAACCATAAACCTTATGAGAAAAAAGCTGGCGTGGCGTGTTTTGCCCCTTATGTCAGTATCCTTATATCGCCCTTATCCGGATATAACAAAGAAGATGTTATACTTGATGCCCGTATAGATACAGGCGCAGATATAACCTGTATACCAAGGTCATTTGCAAGCAAGTTGGGTCCTTTAATATTAGGCAATCCTATTACAGTCAGAGGACACGATGGAAATGTACGTAAGGTCTGGACATATAGGATCGCAGTAACAATGCTTGGGTATCCCGATGATCAAAAATTGAAATCCTATCGTCCAGAAAGAGGCGTATTGCTAACTGATTCCAATATCGGCCTAATTGGGATGGATATAATTAGCTTGTGTAAAAGAGTTATTTTTGATAGCACTTTAAATGAGTTTTTTATAGAATGTTAACATCAAGCTTCGTGGTCTATAATGAAAGATCGGGTGTTATTATACCAACTCAATTCATATAATCTGTCCAAATTCTCTTTAAGCTTATTTAATTGGTCAATTGATGTCTCTTTATCTGCCAACATATCAAAGTAAATATCAGCCATCATAGAACATATATGGTCGTGGATTGGGAAAAACTCTCTATCAAGAAAACAGGTATATTCTACCAATTCATAAGGACCACAAGCGACAAATCGTTCTCCATAAGGACGCTCACAAGCGACGGATTTCAGGTTTAATATGGCATCAAAGATGTCTTCTTTGGTAAGTGATCTGGCAAAAACCGTTGTCCAATACCAACCAAAAAGGTCTTTTCCGATCTTGTAGTTGTAATGTGTATCAGAATTTCCCAATATTGGTATTTTATATCCTTTGGCGACCTCTTCGTAATATCTTACCATCGCAAGCATATTTGATTCATATTGAGATTGCCAATGACCTCCTATAACTTCAACTCCATCTATTTCTTTATCTTTTAGAAGCTGATTAAAAAGCGGAAGGTGATGATCATATCTATTCCCAGAGACCCAATAGGGATGGGCAAGAAAAGCATAACCATTGAATTCGTGAATCTTATCAATAGTCCATTTTGCAGGAGCGTATTGTTCTTTCGTCAAGTTTTCAACCATAATGGTATCTTTAAGTTTTTTCTCAACTGTTTCTTCTAGTTGTTTTTTATAAGATTCCCCATCCCCTCTTGCCTCGACAACGCTTGCATTTGCACAGACAGACACGATATGGGCGGTCCCAAAGTCGATTTCCTCACCGGGGAAAAGCAAAAGATCAAGACCAATTTTTTCAGCCATCTCTATCGCTTCTAAAGACGGAAAATACCTTCTATGGTCTGTTATCGCGGCGAAGTCATAACCTAGTTTCTTTGCCATTATCGCCATAAAAATAGGTGACATACTGCCATCAGAATAATATGTGTGTATATGAAGGTCTCCACGATAGGGCTTAAGTTCTGCAAGCTCGGGCGATACAACATAAACTTGTTCTGTCGTTTGATGAGAGTTATCATCTCTTGTTACGACTATTGTATGTTCCCCTTTTGTCCTGAATTTATGGTTAAATTTTATTGTTCCGCTTTTCGATAGATCGGAATATTTAAACTTTGGTTGTATAGAGGTAGAATTAACCTTGTATTGTGTATTATCATAATGATTACACATCGCTTGGATAGTAACTTTATATTCCTTTTCTGGAATTATAGTTCTATCATGGACGCCCGAAATAGATATATTTACGTCTTTTCCTAAAGGTATAATTTTTGGGAAAATTGTATAATGCTCGTTCATATTATCCTTTCATTTTAACCCCATCTGATTATGATTTCATCAGGATCGTCATTTATAATTATCTCAAAATCTGCGTCAATCTCTATTTTATATACATTATATTCTTTTGGGCTCCTTGAAGATGAATCCCATTTCCAAGCCAGCTCGTGGTATCCATTGTCAACTGATGAGATAATTAAAACACATTCATTTTCCACATAATAATATGATCTATCATCCCATCTCACTTTTATAGTTTCACCTGTTCGGTTAACTATCCTGACTTTATAGACATCAGGTATTGTTATTGTCGCAGTACAGCCAAATATAAGAAAAGCTAATATTACTGGAATTATTATAATTTTGAGCTTTTTCACTTTTAGTCCCCCCCTTATATTAAAGAAGCCAGATATTTTTCGCCTTAGTGACGTGGTAAATCTATAATTGGTTGACCAATTTTTTTATATTTAAAGCTCTCTTTTTACAAAAAAAGCGAAGGGGGTTACATAAAAATATGATAATTTTCATACTTTTTCCCTTGTTCACAAGATAGACATCATAACACCATATAGATTGCTCTCAAAGATTATCTATAAAAATTTTTATTTTAGGATATGTCCAGCAATGACGCTTCTTTGAATTTCTGATGTGCCTTCAACGATTTCAAAGAGCTTTGACTCTCTCATAAATCTTTCGACAGAATACTCTCGAACTAATCCATATCCTCCATGTATTTGGACAGCTTGAGAGGTTACCCTAGCGCATACTTCGGAAGAGTAGAGTTTAGCCATAGCAGCGATATCACTGAATGGCTTATTTTGATCTCGTAGCCATGCTGCCTTAAATGTAAGCAGTTCTGCCGCCTCGATTTCGGTAGCCATATCGGCAAGTTTATGCTGTATAGCCTGAAAAGAAGAGATTGGCTGACCGAATTGTATCCTTTCTTTGGCGTATTTGATTGATTTTTTTAGTGCAGATTTGGCTAGCCCAACAGCACCAACAGCCATACCTATTCTGCCGACGTCAAGCGTTTCCATAGCTACGCGGAATCCTCTGTTTTCTTGACCTAATAGATTGCTCGCGGGGATTCTGCAATCTTGAAATATCAAACCGCAGTTTGGGAGAGCATGGAAACACATTTTATCCTCTTGTTTTCCGAAGATAAAGCCTGGAGTCCCTTTTTCTACAATGAAGGCACTCATACCTCTCGCACCTCGTGCCGGTTGTGTCTTAAAAGTCACAACGTATATTTCTGCTTCATCTGCATTTGTTATGAACATCTTGGACCCATTAAGCACATATTCATCGCCTTCTCTGACAGCTGTAGCTATACCACTTGCAGCGTCTGATCCGGCAGATGGTTCAGTTAACGCAAAAGCACCCAGTTTCTCACCTTTGGCAAGTGGGATGAGGTATTTTTGTTTTTGCTCTTCTGTCCCAAACATATATATCGGATAGATACAAAGCATGTTTGCACCAAATATTGCACTTGTAGTGCTACAAGTTTTGGCTATCTCTTCGCCGACAAGCGCCCATGTCAAAAAATCAGCCCCAAGTCCTCCGTATTCCTCTGGTATTGGGATACCACAAAGATCATACTTTGATAATATTTCAAGATTTTCTCTCGGAAATATACCTGTTTTATCAATCTCATCAGCTTTAGGGGCAAATTCTGCTTCGCATATCTCTCTAGCAGCCTCAACAATCGTTTTCTGTTCTTCTGTTAAATCAAAATCCATAGTTTAATAGATAACCGATTAGTCGTTATCGTTTTCCCTCCTTTTATTAAAGATTCTTTCAAGAGCTTTTTCAGCAGCCTTTTGTTCTGCTTCTTTTTTATTTTTTCCAAATCCGACCCCATAGGATTCACCAGATAAAACCACCTCAACTTCAAAACGTTTGTCGTGATCTGGTCCTGTCTGACTGAGAACCCTATAAACTGGGGATTTACGTGAGATGGACTGCCAATATTCCTGCAAAGCGGACTTATAGTCCCTTTTCATCTCATCTTTATCAAGTTCAAAAATCTTGTTTTTTAGAATTCTGATAATAAAATTACTTGCTGGTTCTAATCCTCCATCAAGATATATAGAAGCGATAAGAGCTTCAAAGGCATTTGCAAGATTTGAGGCTTTGTCTTTACCGCCGGTTGAGCTTTCTCCAGACCCAAATCTGATGAATTCACCAAGTCCTAACTCTTTTGCACAGGCAGAAAGTATCGGTTTACTTACGGTAACAGCTTTTAATTTTGATAACTGACCTTCGGAATATTCAGGAAACTCCTTATATAGTAGAGTGCTCACGACTAATTCCAGCACTGCATCACCAAGATATTCCATTCTTTCATTACATCTTGAGTAATCATCATTGACTGTTATCGCTGACTTATGTGTAAGGGCATGATCTAGCAATTTTATATCGTTAAATGTGTATTTAATTTTATATTCAAGCATATAAAGCTCTTCAAAACGTTGGTCATTAATTGTCAGATGATCTTCGAGTTCAGACGGATTTTTATTCTCTTGAATTTGGGATTGGTTTTCAGGCGTTTCCTCACACATTTCCAGATTTCCTTATAAATATTGACAACAGTATATGATGAGAGATTGGAAGTGGAGCACCTTTTATTCTTCAAATTTTTTTAAAACAAGAGTTGCATTATGCCCTCCAAAGCCAAAGGCGTTTGTCAGGACAGCATAAATATCGGCTTTTCTAGCATGATTTGGAACACAGTCAATATCACATTCAGGGTCTGGATATTCGTAATTGATCGTTGGCGGTATAATGCCATCGTATATTGCCATGGTTGACGCGATAAACTCTACTGCTCCTGCGGCTCCAAGAAGATGACCGGTCATAGATTTGGTTGAACTAATTGGTAAGGATTTAGCATAATCCCCAAAAACAGATTTGATCGCAGTAACTTCCGCTGCATCGCCAAGAACTGTTGACGGACTGTGTGCATTGATATAACTTATATCCCTGGGCTGTAACTTTGCATCTTTAATAGCAAAGCGCATAGAATTAGCAGCGGAATCTCCATTGGGAAGTGGAGCGGTAGTCTGATATCCATCGCAGGTCATTCCATATCCGACAATTTCGGCATAAATACGTGCACCTCGGTTAAGAGCAGTTTCCATATCTTCAAGAATCACTATTCCGGCACCTTCGCCCATAACAAATCCATCTCTTTCTTTGTCAAATGGTCTACTTGCATGTTCGGGATCGTGATTTCTCTCGGACATCGCTTTCATTGAGCAAAAACCAGCAAAAGATAATGGAGTTATAGCAGATTCTGTCCCTCCGGCAAACATAATATCTGCATCGCCACGTTGAATAATTCTAAAAGCATCTCCGATACAATGATTGCCTGTGGCACAAGCTGTAACGATGCAAGAGTTTGGACCTCTAATACCAAAATAAATGCCAAGCTGACCTGCGGACATATTAGCAATTTCAAGAGTAACAAAATAAGGGCTTACACGTCCAGGTCCCTTTTCCAAAAGGATTCTGTACTGTTCTTCGATTACCGCTATTCCTCCTATTCCTGAACCGATTACAGCGCCTATTCTATATGGGTCGTATTTGCTAATATCTAGACCGGCGTCTTCTTTCGCCATAATTGCTGACGATATGGCATATTGTATAAATTTGGCAGTTTTCAGCTTTGAAACATCTTTTTTAGTTAGAAATGCTGACGGATCAAAGTTTTTGACTTCAGCGGCTATTTTACAGTCAAAATCAGTTGAATCGAAATACGTCAACTTTGATACACCGCATTTCCCTTCACATAAGGATTTCCAAAATGTATCTTTATCGTTTCCTATTGGCGTAACTGCTCCTATGCCAGTTACAACTACACGTCGCATTAATCTTTCTCGCTCCACTAATTATAATATAGTTGATTTTTAGTAGTTACTAAAGTTTGGACAAAATAAGATTAACTAAGACATACTTGATAAGGATTTACCTATTTTCTTACTATAAAATGACGTAACTTTTGATG